>Ga0256824_10000133_pt1 | contig 25599 bp, 24 predicted proteins | sample CV67metaG_FD_191570 | JGI IMG/M metagenome (GOLD analysis project Ga0256824, IMG submission 191570) | Hydrothermal vent microbial communities from East Pacific Rise, Pacific Ocean - CV67 | ecosystem: Environmental > Aquatic > Marine > Hydrothermal vents | place: Pacific Ocean: East Pacific Rise...
TTACAAGACCTTTTAAAAATCCTTCTTCATCAATAATAGGAAGTTTTTCTATCTTGTTTTTATGCATAATATCACCAGCATCGTCAAGGCTAATACCCTTAGTCGCAGTAATAAGTGGCATTTTAGTCATAGCGTCTACAGCTAGTTTACGCATATCTTTTTCAAAACGCATATCACGATTTGTTAAAATACCTAGTAGCTTATTGTGACCATCAACAACAGGAACACCTGAAATTTTGTACTCACTCATAAGTACTTCTGCATCAGCTAAAGTTGCATCAGGATGAACAAAAATAGGATCAATAATGATTCCACTTTCACTTTTTTTAACCTTAGTAACTTGTTTACACTGTGTTTCGATGTCCATATTTTTATGGATGATTCCGATTCCACCTAGTCTAGCCATAGCGATAGCTGCACGGTGTTCAGTTACTGTATCCATAGCAGCTGAAACCATAGGAATTTTAAGTTTAATGTTACGAGTAAGTTTACTCTCTAATGATACCTCTTTTGGTAATACTTCAGAATATTGTGGGACTAATAAAACATCTTCAAATGTCAATGCACGTTTGCGAATTCTCATGGGGTTCCTTTTGAAAGTGGTATCTTACATATAGATGTATATGTAATAATTTCGCGATTATAGCTACTTACTTGTTAAAAGGAGGTTAACTAAACTAATATAGATTTGTTTAGTAGTTAATAGCCTTTTCTAAGCTTAGTGAACCATCAAATAGAGTCTGTTCATCATAAGCTGAGGCTATGAGTTGTAGTCCAACTGGCATACCCTCTGCGTTTTTCATGATAGGAAGGGATAGAGCAGGGAGTCCTGCAAGATTTACACTTATAGAGTAAATATCACTTAGGTACATATCCATAGGGTTAGATAACTCTCCACATTTTGGAGCAACACCTGGTGCAATTGGAGATAAAATCAAATCACAACTCTCAAATATTTTTGCATATTCATCTTTGATGATATGGCGAGTTTTTTGTGCTTTTACATAGTAGGCTTCATAGTAACCGCTAGAAAGTACAAAGTTTCCAAGCATGATACGGCGTTTCACTTCATCACCAAAACCATTACTACGAGTATTTATAAAAGTTTCTTCAAGGTTTTTACCCTCAACACGGTTTCCATAACGTATACCATCGTAACGTGCTAGGTTTGTTGTAGCCTCAGCAGTTGCAGTAATATAGTAAGCTGAGATATCAAACTTCGCATCCATCATCTCTTTTTCTACAATAGTATGACCTGCGTTTTTAAGTGCTTCGATAGCTTTGCTATAAGCATCTTTGACATCTTGACTCGCTTCATCTAGGTACTTTGGAAGTACAGCGATTGTTAGCTTTCTCTCTGCGTTTAAACTAGGTGTTACCTTGTCGTCCATTTTTGCATTTGTAGAGTCTTTTTCATCACTACCACTGATAATGTCATATAAAATTGCAGCATCTTCTACATTTTGTGTCATTGGACCGATTTGATCAAGACTTGAGGCATATGCACCTAAACCGTAACGAGAAACACGACCATAAGTTGGTTTCATCCCTACAATACCACAAAACGCAGCGGGTTGACGGATACTTCCACCTGTATCACTTCCAAGAGCAGCGATAGCAAGACCAGCACCAACAGCAGCAGCACTTCCACCAGAACTTCCACCAGGAACGTACTCAGGGTTATGAGGGTTGAGTGTCTTGCCGTAAAAGCTAGACTCAGTAGTAGAACCCATAGCAAACTCGTCCATGTTTGTTCTACCAAACGCAGATAGTCCCGCTTCATTCATCTTGTTGATAACAGTTGCATTGTAAGGGGAAATATAACCTTGAAGTATGTTTGAACCTGATGTTACAGCCCAATCTTTTACTTGAATATTATCTTTTATAGCGATAGGAATACCATCTCCAGCATTTTTTACATCGATGTAAGCATTTAAGTCACTTTGAGCTTCTATCTTATCTTGGAGTTCTTTTTTAAATTTGTTTAATTCTTCTTGAGTAAGTGTAAGAGCTTCTTTTAATGTAATCACTAGGTATCCTATTGTTTTGTTAATTAAGGAGATTATATCAAAATAAGATTTAAGGAGTATTAACGAAGTCTCCTATGTGTCACTCTTTTTGCTCTATTCTTAGTGCTTTTGAGTGAAGAAGTGCATCGGCAGTTTTTTTTCTTGCAGATTCTATAAGACGGGCAAAAGTAGTTCTTGAGATTCCCATCTTATCTGCACAATCTTGCTGGTATAGACCCTCGAAGTCAGCAAGACGGATAGCTTCCATCTCATCTTCGTAGAGTTCTATCTTTTCTAAGTAAATTTTTCGTATACCACACGGTTTGAAGCAGATATGACTAAGGTCTGCTTCTATATGTCTGTGTATTTTTTTTCTTCCAATCAAGAGAAAGCCTTTTCATTTTACTAAAAGGTATTATAGTCCATTTTCCTCTAGTTTTTCCATATTCTCAAGATGCTTCACATTGAGTTGTACAAATTTGAGGGCGCTAAAGACAACAACAGGCCATGATGCGTACCAAACAAGTTCTGATAAATATTCCATTTTCTCTCCTTAGTAGTGATGTGAGTCAGATTTGACTTCATCTATAGTGATTTGTGTAGCATCCATACTTCTCCAGACATAAACAATGTAGCTTATAACAATGGGAACAAGGAGCGAAACAACGCTCATAACATTGAGAGTGTATAAACTTCCTGAAGAGTTTTCTACACTAAGTGAACTTTGCATATCTGCCAAAGATGGGTAGTATATGGAGTTGTTTATTCCTAATATAAAAAGTAAAATAGTAACGGTTAATACCGTTCCCGTTCCACTCCACCAGATTGCAGAACTTTTTTGTTTAACTGCACCAATGTAAACACCATAAAGAAGGATAAGGAGACCTATTAAGATGATGATTGCTAACGATGGGTGGAGCATAAAGGTGTGTAAAAATTTCATAGACTCTATACTCACAACTAATGTGCTTGAATCATAAACATAACCATCTTGAAATAAAATAGTGCCAAAAACATATAAAAAGAGTAGTAAAAAAGGTATGAAATTACTATAAACTACTTTTGTAACACGAGAACTAATGCTCGCCTCATTAACATTATTTAAAAAGTAAAGTCCTGCTTGAACACGAGATAAAAAGACAAGCATCGCTCCAAATGCTAGGTTAAAAGGATTTAAAAGAGCTTCTAGTCCATAACTCTGTGTAGCCCAACGAGAAAGATTCATATCATTAACATAAAAATTACCACCACTATAAAGAGTCGCAAGTGCTACACCAATAAGAAAAATACCTAATGTACCATTGATATAAAGAAGTATCTCATAAAATCTTTGACCATAAAAGTTTTCAGGTTTTTTTCTGTACTCATAAGCTACAGCTTGAATAATAAAACAAAAAAGAATTGCCATCCAAACATAATAAGCACCACCAAAACTCACTGCATAAAAAAGAGGAAAGGCAGCAAAAAGAGACCCGCCAAACATTACTAAAGATGTAAAAGTAAGTTCCCATTTTCTTCCAAGAGAGTTCACAAGAACATCGCGTTCATCCTCTGTTTTAGCAAGTGTGTAGAGTAGAGTTTGTCCACCCTGCACAAAAGTCATAAAGACAAATAGTGCACCTATGATGCTTACTATTAGCCACCAGTATTGTTGTAAAGTTAGTAAGTCAAACATTAGTGTCCCTCCGGTCCGATTGAGATTTGTTTTAGCATGATTTTTACCTCTGCTATAAGTAGTGCTGTAAAGAGAATAGCAAAGAGCCAAAAAGTAATCATAACACTAGTGCTTCCAATATTTGATGTTGCCATTCCTACTGGTAGTAGGTCTTGAATAGCCCAAGGTTGACGACCAACTTCGGCAACTATCCAACCACACTCTTGTGCAACATAGCCTAAAGGCAGTGTTATAACTGCTAAACGCAGAAGCCATTTTTTCTTTGTAAGTTCATTTTTCATACTAAAGTAAAGTACGAGAATAAAAAGAACTAAAAACCATGAACCCGCTGTTACCATAATATGAAAGCTGTAAAATGTAAGTGCCACATTAGGAAGTGCATCTTCTGGTTTTTTAAGATAACCATAGCCCATATAGTGAGAAGTGGCTCTAAAAGTTTTGAGTGCTTCGTTCATAGCAATAGTGTTATTTTCTTTTTTATACTTCTTATAATCGCTCAGTGCTTGAACAGATTTTGTTCCTATAATCATCTTCTCTTTAACTGAGATAATATTATGTTTTTCATTACCTAAGATGAGATCATCAATCCCCGGAACAAAGGCATTTACATCATGATAGCCTAAGAAAGAGAGTGCACCTGGAATCTCAAACATAAATTTGAAAGGGTCTAAATCATCACCTATCTCTTTTTCACTCTCTAACAGACCAAATGCGACTATACCCGCTCTCTCTTCACCCTTGTATAATCCCTCCATAGCAGCAAGCTTCATAGGCTGATTAAGTGCTACTTGGTGTGCTGACTCATCACCAGTTGTAAGCATAAATATAGAAGATACAAGTCCAAAACTAGCAGCAACTACGATACTTTTTTTAGCAAAAGCGATATCACGCTTTTTAAGTAAATACCAAGCACTAATACTAATAACAAATAGTGATGCTAATACATAACCACTACTAATAGTGTGTAGAAATTTTGAAACTGCATTTGGGTTAAAAATAACCTCTGCAAAACTTTCCATCTCATTTCTTGCACTATCTGGATTAAATTTCATTCCAACAGGGTGTTGCATCCAGCCGTTTGCTATTAAAATCCAAAGTGCTGATAGGTTTGAACCTACAGCTACAAGCCAAGTAGAAGTAAGGTGTGCCTTTTTACTGACTTTTTCCCAGCCAAAAAACATTACGGCAAAGAAGGTAGATTCCATAAAAAATGCCATAAGTCCCTCAATGGCAAGTGGTGCTCCAAAAATATCACCAACAATCCAAGAGTAGTTTGACCAGTTCGTACCAAACTCAAACTCCATTATGATTCCAGTTGCAAGTCCTATGGCAAAGTTTATTGCTAAGAGTCCCATCCAGTATTTTGTAATTTGTTTCCACTTTTCATCAAGTGTCTTAACATAGATTGTTTCCATAATCGCTATGATAAATGTAAGCCCAAGTGTAAGGGGAACAAATATCCAGTGATAAAGGGCAGTAAGTGCAAATTGTGCACGTGAGTAATCTACGAGTAGCTCTGAATGTTCCATTAATTTTCCTTTGTAAGTTGTTCTAAAATATAGTTACTTCTCTCTTTATCTGTTTGGAAGTTCTCTTTCATAATATTTGGAAAAAATATCCATTTAATAATTACAAACATAATGAAAAGTTTTACGGCTATAAGTAGCCAGAGAGTTTTTCCAACTTTCATATTGACAAAACCGTCATAGTAAAGAGAGTAAATCCATCGAAGAGATTGCATAAACTAAATCTTGTTGTGTAAGAAGTTGTTTATAACTTCATCTGCATGATGCCCAGTTCTTTTGACTAGGGTCGTTTTGTCTTCATCGACAGCTAATACTATTTTCATATCATTCCTTAAATGTTATTTTAATATTTAGCTGAATTCTAGTGAACATATGACCATATTGTAGCTAGGTAAAATAAGTAGATTGATTTGATAAGATTATATTAATTATAAGCTAATTGTGAATTTGGAAAATTTCTTTATTTTATGATAGTTAAAGTGAAGTAAGAGGAAAAAAGTGAAGTGTTCTACTCAATATAATTTGTGTTAATTAGTCAATAAGTAGAAGAAGTAAAACTACTTAAACTTTTTGACAAGTAGTATACCAAGACCTACAAAAGCAAATATCGCAGCAATAGTAACTGCGATAAATGTCATTGTGACTGGTTCAGTGAAGTTAGGCAAGTGCTTTCTCATCAGTTAGTGTTTTGCTAGAGTCTGAATCTGTCGAAACAATTACTTCTTCACAGCGTTTACAAGTAGTGTCTTCTGCTTCTGCTTGGTATTTCCAACATCTTGGACACTTGTGAGCAGTTGATTTTGCAATAGTGAAGATGTCTCCATCTACTTCAAAACTACCAAGAACATCACTTACAGCTGCGTTTGATACAGTTGAAACAACAAACCAGTCTTCTGCATCTACTGAGTGTAGTGCTAGTGCTACAGTAGACTCAGTTGAGATAACTAACTCTAAAGTGCTTTTAATGATTTTCTCTTTTTTAAGTCCATCAACAATAGAACCAAAACCTTCACGTGCCTTTGTCATATACTCTGCATTGAAGTTTGACTCACCTGTTATGATTGGCTCATACACAAGGTCAAAGATAGACTTAGCATCACCTTTTACAACTTTTGGAGCATGTTCTATAATCTCATCACAAGTATAAGTAAGAACTGGAGCCATAAGTAGTAAAAGAGACTTAGTAATCATCGCCATTGCACTTTGGCTAGCCATACGTCTTGAATCATTTTTTCCGTCACAGTAGAGAGAGTCTTTTGTCATATCGATATACATACCACTTAACTCATTTGCGATAAAGTTGTTAAGAGTACTCATACCACCAACAAAGTTGTACTCTGCAAATGACTTATGAACTTCTGCAAAAACATTTGATGCAACATCTAAAATCCATTTATCTAACTCACCCATCTCTTCATAAGGAGTAAGTGTTTCAAGATCGTTGATGTTTGCAAGCATAATTCTAAAAGTATTTCTTAGTTTACGGTAGTTCTCACTTATCTGTTTTAAAATTCCTTGAGAGATTTTTAGATCTCCTTGGTAATCTGATGAAGCTACCCATAAACGCAGTATCTCACTTCCGTACTCTTTGAGAACTTTCTCAGGAGCGATAACATTACCCTTTGACTTGGACATTTTTTCGCCCTTGTCATCAACAGTAAATCCATGTGTTAAAACACCTTTGTATGGTGCTTTGTGCTCAACTGCTGCTGAAAGAAATAGTGAAGATTGGAACCAACCACGATGTTGATCACTTCCCTCTACATATAAGTCTGCTTGGTATTTACCAGCATCATAGTTACGAGATTTTAGTACTGAGTTCCAAGTTGAACCAGAGTCAAACCATACATCTAAAATATCAGATACTTTTTCAACTTCGTCCGCCTTATAACTAGCACCTGGGTAGAGTAGGTCTTGTGTTGGCATTGAGTACCAAGCATCACTTCCGTTCATCTCAAAAATCATAGCAACATAGTTAAGAACTTTCTCATCAAAAATAACTTCACCAGTAGCCTTAACTCTAAAAAATGCGATAGGAACACCCCAGTCACGTTGACGAGAGATACACCAGTCTGGACGGTTTTCTACCATAGAAGTTAAACGCTTACGACCAGTTTGAGGAACAAATAGAGTCTTTTCTATTTCATCAAGAGCTATATTTCTAAGAGTTTTATCTTCGCCCTCTGGTTTTTCATCAACAGAGATAAACCACTGTCTTGTTGCTCTAAAGATAAGAGGAGTATGACTTCTCCAGCAGTGTGGATATGAGTGAGTAAACTTAGATACTTTAAGCACTGCATCACCCATTAACTCTATTAAATCATCATTTGATTTAAAGATATGGCGACCAAGGAAGTCCTCTGCGTTTGGAATAAGTCCATCACGAACGATAGTGTTGTCAAAACAACCAGTCTCATCAACAGGCATAACAACTTCTAAGTCATATAAAAGACCAACACGGTAGTCATCCTCACCATGCCCAGGAGCAGTATGAACACAACCTGTACCACTATCCATAAGAACATGCTCACCTAAGATGATGCGAGATTCACGTTTGTTAAGAGGGTTTATAGCCTTGCAGTTTTCAAAGTCAGTTGCTTTAAAAGTTTGAACCACTTTTCCACTGATAACTTCTTCTTCAATCATAGAATTAAAAAGCTCTTTTGCCACTATGTAACCCGTGTCACTAAGAACATACTCTTCATTTGGATTCATAGATATACCAGTATTGGCAGGAATAGTCCAAGGAGTTGTCGTCCAGATAACTGGAGCTGCGTTTCCAGTAATGTTTAGCTTCGCTTTTGCATCTGCATCTAACTCAAACGCAATGAAGATAGAGTGAGACTCTTTGTCTTCGTACTCAACTTCAGCTTCTGCAAGTGCAGTTCTCTCAGCCCATGACCAAAAAACAGGTTTTGAACGTTCTATCAAAAGACCTTTTTTTGCTACACTACATAGAGTACGATAGATGTTCGCTTCAAATTTATAGTCCATTGTTACATAAGGTTTGTCCCAGTCAGCCAAAATACCAAGAGTTTTAAACTCCTCTTTTTGGATATCTACAAATTTTGCAGCATGAGCACGACAAAGTTTACGGATTTCAGCAGTTTCAAGAAGTTCTTTCTTCTTTTTTCCACCAAGTTTTTTCTCAACTTGTTGTTCTATTGGTAGACCATGACAATCCCAACCCGGAGTAAAACGCACTGACTTACCGTTGAAGTAGTTATGTTTTACAATGATGTCTTTAAGAACCTTATTAAGAGCATGACCGATGTGGATGTGACCATTTGCATAAGGAGGTCCATCATGAAGAGTAAAACTCTCGGCATCTTTACGGTTTGCTTTCATCTTGTCGTAAACTTTATTTTCGTCCCAAGCCTTGTATCGCTTAGGTTCGTTGTTGATTAAGTTTCCGCGCATTGCGAACGCAGTAGTTGGTAAAAGTAGTGTGTCTTTGTAATCCATAAGTACCTCTAAATTGTTTTATAAATTGTATAAAAAGTTTTGCATTATATCTTTTATGTGTTTAAAAGCTTATAAAGTGATATAATAAGCCAAAGAAAATTCTACTCAACAAGGCTATATCTTCATGAAACTGCACCTAATATTTGTTGGTAATAAGTTTATATATAACTCTACTTTTAAAGAGTATATTTTGCGTTCTATTGAAAACACTTCAGATTTTGTAAGCTCTATGAGTTACTTTAAAGAGAGTGACAACTCTCTGTTTCTCTATCTACAAGAGAGACTAGATTCTAAAGATAAGTATATAATAATCACGACAAAACAGAACTTCTCTACTATAGGTAAGCTTATATGTACTGCAACAAGTGATAACCAAGTGCTTCAAGAGGGTATGCTCATCCCTCAAAAAGCTTCACTATTTGAGGAGAGAACTTACCTTCTTGAGTATAATGATGCAGTAGTAAATGTAATCCAAGTTGATGAGGGGCAAAAAACTCCTCGTATTCTTTTGTCTAGTGAGAACACTAGGGCAACGATTCATATTTTTGAAGAAGATAGACAAAGTGCTATATCTATGCTTACTCCAATTGCACAAACTTATGAAGTAAAGTTTGATGTGACTACTAAAGTTGAGGGGTGGCTGCGTGTAGATGTGTTTTCAAATAGATATGGAAATATTTCTAAGTTTATACATGCTTCAAAAAAGCTTCTTCCAAAAAAACTGATAGCTTCATCAGATGTAGTTGCCTACATAATAGAACGGTTAACTTCAACTGCACAAAAAATAAGTTTTGCAGAGAGTTGTACAGGTGGCTTACTTACTTATAACTTTACCAAACATAATGGTGCCTCAAAAGTTTTAGACGGCTCACTCGTTACATATTCAAATTCGCTCAAAGAAAATTGGCTTGCAGTTTCACATCAGAGTTTAGAGAAACATGGTGCAGTTAGTTATGAAGTTGTACGTGAGATGAGTGAAGGTGCTATAAATGTTAGTGCTTGTGACTACTCTCTCTCAGTAAGTGGAATAGCAGGTGATGGTGGAGGTACAGTTGAAAAACCAGTTGGAACAGTTTTTATCTCAGCAAGAAGTAAAGACAAGCATAAAGAAGAGCACTTAAATTTTAGTGGAGATAGAAATTATGTGCAGCATCAGAGTGCTTTATATGCTATAAAAATGCTCTTACTTATCGATAAAGAGACTTTTTTCTAAATTTACGACAAAACATCTTGACATTTAAGGACTGTTTGTCTATAATTTCGACCTCTTAACATTAAGAGACAAAATGTCTTGTTAGCTCAGCTGGTAGAGCACGTCACTTTTAATGATGTGGCCGATGGTTCGAATCCATCACAGGACACCATTTTTCAAACTTTAAATGGGCGTTTAGCTCAGTTGGTAGAGCGCTACCCTTACAAGGTAGATGTCACTGGTTCGAGTCCAGTAATGCCCACCATTTAAAAACAAATATATGCGGTGGTAGCTCAGTTGGTTAGAGTACCTGCCTGTCACGCAGGGTGTCGAGGGTTCGAGTCCCTTCCACCGCGCCATTTGTCAACAAACCTTTCGTTTATGAAAGTACAGTGACCCTTTCGTCTAGTGGCTAAGGACACTATCACTTCATGGTAGGAACAGAGGTTCAAATCCTTTAGGGGTCGCCAGTTTATTTGGTGTTACAAATTTAGAAAATGGGCGTTTAGCTCAGTTGGTAGAGCGCTACCCTTACAAGGTAGATGTCACTGGTTCGAGTCCAGTAATGCCCACCATTTTTTAAACACTTTCTTTATATGCGCGGTGGTAGCTCAGTTGGTTAGAGTACCTGCCTGTCACGCAGGGTGTCGAGGGTTCGAGTCCCTTCCACCGCGCCACTTCTTTTTGATTATTTACACTCCAAAATCAGACTCACATACTAGACGTATGCTTCGCCTAATTTTTGAGCATAACTAATTCAAAAATAAGAAACTTTTTTGCCGACATAGCTCAGTTGGCTAGAGCAGCTGATTTGTAATCAGCAGGCCCGGGGTTCAAATCCTCGTGTCGGCACCACCATACTCTTAATAAAACCCCCTAAACTACGACTCAAAACACACTTTAAACCCCATAGCTACGATACAAACCCCTTTAAGCTTCAAGAGCTATTTGTCTACACTAATCTATCAAAATACATCAAAATCTACGACTGTGTTGTATAACAATGTGTATAACTATATACTTATACATACGAAAGGATTAACATGACCGCTAAAGAACTCCAAGCACTCAAGCCTAAAAGTAAGAACTATTCTGTGACAGATGGATTAGGTCTAAGTATAGGCACATTATTAATATCAGATTATCTACATTAATATATTATGCTATACTTCCATCGTGTAAGCAACATAACTTCAGTCTGCATAACTAACAGACAATAAGAGAATTAGGCTAGGACTTCGGTCTTAGCCTTTTTTTTTGCCATTTTTTTTATGGTTGGTTTGTGGGTGGGTGGGAACTCTTATTAAAGGAGTTATTTTGCTTACCAAAACAGTGGTAGTCTTTTTAATCTTGATGGTGTTCGCACCCTCTCTTTATTAATCAAAATAGAGGGATTAGTTACCCCTCTGACTATTACTCATTTGACTCTCTAATAGCTATCCCTCCCTCTAAACAATCATCACATAATTGTTCTTGGTTGTCCAGTCCGATTAACCCATCTAATCGGTATCTAGAAATGACTCTTACAATCTAAACATTCATATACACCTATCATCTCTTGCTTACCCTTAGTTCCCCAGTTACGACTACCAAGATACTTAATAAGCTTTATGTATACATACTCGCTAGATTCAAAGTCCTTGAGTCAATACAGATAGTGTCTTGCATAGTTTATAGGGGACATTCCAATAAGAGTGCAGGAAAGATACTAGACGAGTTAGAGGTTAAGAGTGTTGCTATTCCCTTTATAGGTGTTGGTGTGTGTGGTTATTCTAAAGAGGTTGCAGGTGGTATTCTCATGGATGAAGTTAAGTTCTGGAGTGTTGATGATGTTGTGCTGGTTCTTTATAGTGAAAGTGATAGGAAGTATTTTGTATAAAGATAATTTAGTTATACTTCCGCAAAGAAAAGGCTTTAGCGAGGCATTATGACCCCTGCCTCTTCTTTTAGTTGAGTGTTTTATAGCCCTCAGCCAATATGTGTTATTTTGTAACACTAAAGTTGTAAAAGTGCCTTGTAGACGAGTTTATCAAATCCTCGTGTCGGCACCACCTTAAAAAAATAAGCGAATTTAATTATTATGAAAAAACTATTTGGTCTTGCAATTATTGCACTTGGAATCTTTCTTGAAGTGATGTGGCTTGGTTTTTGTTTTGGAAGTGTTCTTATTGGAATACTACTTCTTATCTTTGCTCCACGAATCCTTTTCTTTCCATTTAACTTCTTTTTACTTATAGGATTAAGACTTGTCTATGCAGAAGCCTTTAAAAACTTTGAAAGAGCCTCTAAGAGTGGGTATAGATACCAGAGTTATTCTAACTCATATGGAAGCCAAAACGCAGCCTATACAAGTGTCGATAAGATGCAGGGCTATTATGAAGAGCTAGAGTCGTCATCAAGTGATGGTTTTGATGTTATAAAGAAAAACTACCGTAGACTTATGAAAGAGCATCATTATGATTCTCTAGTGAGTAAAGGGCTTCCAAAAGATATACTAGAGTTTTCTCAAGAGAAAACTAAACGTCTTAACGAAGCATATAGTGCCATAAAAGAGTTACGAGGCTAAACTTCTATAAGAAACTTTTAGTTCCACGGTTGTCATACATATCTTTATATCTAAAGGTAATAAGATTTTGCATAATAGCAAACAGAACCATAAAGTTTAAAAAACTACTTCCCCCATAACTAAACATAGGCAAAGGCACACCAACAACAGGTGCATAACCAATAGTCATAGAGATATTTACTCCCATATAGATAAAAATCATAAACGAGATAGCAACTGTAACTACTTTTATGTAGTAGTCTGTGTTAAAGATACTTAAACTTAGTAGATGGAGTATAAGCATCACATAGAGAACTATAAGAGCAAGTGCTCCCAAAAATCCAGTTCTTTCTACCACAAAGGCGAAGATAAAGTCACTTGTCGCTATGGGAAGAAAACGCATCTGTGTTTGAGTTGATTCCTCTTTGGAGTTCCCAGTCCAACCTCCAGAGCCAATAGCAATGATAGATTGTTGAACATGGTAAGAGGGTTTTTCACTTAAAAAGTCGGTTATACGTACTTTTTGGTAATCATGAAGTGCAAATTTGTATGCGATAGGGGCAAAGAGTAAAAGAGCTGCAACTATAAACGCAACGATTTTCCAGTAAACACCAACAAAAAAGAGAACTCCATAGCCGATAAGAAAAAGAACAAGAGCTGTTCCTAAGTCAGGCTCTTTAGCGATAAGAAAAAATGGTAAGAGTATGTAAGCACTTATACGTAAAAAGTCTTTAAGTCCATAACCGTTGATAGGAGGGGGTTTATTGTGTATAAGATATGCAAGCATTAAGATAAGGGCAGGTTTTACAAATTCTGAGGGCTGGATAGTTGCGTTTACAAAAGGGATATCTATCCATCTTTGTGCACCAAGTCTTGCATGACCAAAAAATTCGACTGCTATAAGTAGAGCAATATTTGCCCAATAGATAAATGGGATAAGCCATGCCATTCTTCTAATAGGAAGTAAAAAGACTCCTATAAAGGCTATCGAAGCTACTCCAACGTATGCAATTTGCTTTTGTGCAAGGGCTGGAACGACCTCTCCGATAAGCCAATTTGAAGTAATGACCAAAGGAATGATAAGAATGATAGAAAAAAAGTCAAATTGTGATAAAATACTCTTATCAAATCTCCACAAGTTTATAACTCCAAAATTAAATTATATGATTGTATCATAAAGGGCATAAAAGCAGATGAAAACAGAAAAATATATATGTGAAAATCCAGAACGTTTAGATACTTTCTTGGCAACAAAAATAGGTCAGACACGTTCTCAAGTATCACAACTCATAAAACTTGGTTGTATTACCATAAACAACAAAAAAGTTGCTCGTCCAGGAGTCAAGTTAAAAGCAGAACAATATGTAGAAGTACAGTTTCCAGAGGCAAAAGAAGAAAAAGCTCTTGATGTAGACTTCGATGTTGAGATTCTTTATGAAGATGATGACGTTTTAGTTATTAACAAGCCAAGTGGTGTGACAGTTCACCCAGCACCAAGTGTAAAAGATGCAACACTAGTTGACTGGTTAAAGCATAAGGGCATAAGACTCTCAACTATTAGTGGAGAAGAACGCCATGGTATAGTTCACCGTCTTGATAAGGGTACGAGTGGGACTATGGTAATTGCAAAAAACAATGATGCTCATGAGTTCCTTTCTTTACAGCTTCAAGATAAGAGTATGGGTCGTTACTATATTGCAGTAGCCTCTCCACCACTTAAAGATGATGTAACAGAGATAGAGTCAAACATAGGTAGAAGTGCAAATAATCGTCTTAAGATGGCATGTGGTTTAGAGCATGGAAAATATGCAAAAACGCAGTTCAAACAATTAGGACTAAGTCATGATGAAAAGTACCAACTTTTAGCATGTAAACTCTTTACAGGACGTACACATCAGATACGTGTTCACCTAGAAAGTATTAACCGTCACATAATAGGTGACCATATCTATGCACTAAATCCTCATGTCGAAAAATCGGAACGTATTTTGCTTCATGCTTCAATAATTTACTTCATACATCCAACTACTAAAGAGAGAGTACTTTTTAGAGCAGACTTTGATGAATATATGCAAGAAAAACTAGATAAAAAATTTGATATGGAGAACTTAAATGAAGTTATGGACACTGAGTACATTATGCGCAGCTTCACTACTACTGATTAGTGGTTGTGCTACTTCGCCAACACCAAAAGAAAATATGGTTGTTGACTCTAGCTTACCGGTAATAGCACTTACACAAAATGGCATCAAAGTTGATATGAAAACTGTTGCTTTTGAGTGGAGTAGTATAGCTGACCCAAGAGTGAAGGGTATCTATGTGTATAAAAAGTCTCCAACTCTTGAGGGCGAAGCTGAGTTAGCTTATTTTGATACTGTAGAGAGTAGATTTCAGACACATTATGTAGATACAAAAGTCTCTCCAGATTCAAAGTACACATATGTATTTAAAACATTTACATCTAAGAGTGAAGGGCGAGAGAGCAGACCTGTTGATATAAACACTCTCCCTGTTTTAGCATCAGTCTCTTGGATACACAGTATAACAGGTATGCCAAGAACAGCTAAAATTATCTGGAGACCTCATGGAAATGAGATAGTTAAAGCTTATATCATCGAAAGAAAAACACTCCAAGAAGAAAAGTGGACTAAACTAGCAACTATACAAGGACGTTTAAACGCAGAGTATCTTGATAAAGATTTAAATGATAACTATGTGTATATGTATAGAGTTCGTGTTGAAACTTACAATGACATCATCTCTACTCCTAGCCAGATTGTAAAAGTAGTGACAAAAGCACTACCTTTAAGTATTCAAAATATTCATACAACAAGAAATCTTGCAAACGCAGTGAAGATTGATTGGGCTGTTTCAACTCAAGAAGATTTTGCTCTATACTATCTCTATCGTTGTGAAAAAATCGATGGTACATATGAGTTGATAGCAACTCTTCATAACAATACTTTTACTGACAAGATAGCTGAAGATGGTAAGTCTTACTTCTATAGAGTAAGTGCAGTTGATAAAGATGGACTTGAGAGTGAGCATGCAGCAAGATCAGTCCAAGGAATGTCTTTAGCAAAACCTTCGGCTCCAGGTATAGTAAATGCAAAGCTTGTAAATGGACATATAGAACTAGCATGGTCAAAAGCAGATCCAAGAACAGTAAGTTATGTAGTAACTAGAAAAGAGAAAAAAGGTTGGTTTGATGAGACTGTTGAAGATTATGAAGGGATAAAATCTAAGAGTTTTACCGATAAACACCTTCAATCAGATAGTACTTATACTTATGTTGTTTACAGTGTAGATAAGCATAATATCAAATCAAATCCAAGTATAGAAGTGAAAATTGTGACACCTGAATCAAAAAAGATACAAAAGGCTCCCAAAAAGAAAGTAGTTGAAGAAGCGAGTGTGAAAACACCAACTCCAACAGAAGTCCAAGAGATAGTTTCTCCAGTTGAAGACTTAGACTTGAGTGAGCTTTAATGCCGCATTTACATATTGAAGAGTTTAAAGAGATCTCTTACCCTCAAACACATAATGATGTAGTCTTTAATTTTAGTGCAGTGAATGCCAACCATGAAGATGAACAACTTATATCTGTAAGTGTAGAAGGGGAAGACTTTTTTCTCCTAGTGAAATCTGAGGAAAATAGAAACTTACTCAAAACAGATAAACTTACTCGTCCTGCTTCTATTCATAATGTTCATAAGGCACTAAGTGCCTATGCAGACTTAGCAAAACTCAATGTAATAGCCTCAAATGTACTTGATGGTACAAAAAATATCCATCTCCAAGAAGTGACAGCTCTTAAAAAAATAGAGTACTTTGCAAATGAGTTTCCTCTTGATAGAGAAGTTCGTATAGAAGTTGGTTTTGGCTCTGGTCGTCACCTTCTACATCAGGCTATTAACAATCCTGATATTCTTTTTATAGGTATAGAGATTCATCGTCCTTCTATTCAACAAGTTCTTAAGCAGGTTGCCATTCAAGAGTTAGATAACCTTCTTGTGCTTGATTATGATGCACGACTCTTTATGGAGTTAGTTCCATCAAACATAGTTGGAAAAGTATATGTTCACTTTCCTGTTCCTTGGGATAAAAAGCCACACCGTAGAGTGATTAGCACTTCATTTATAGAAGAATCACGTCGCGTTTTAAAGATAGATGGAAGACTAGAACTCCGTACAGATAGTGAAAACTACTATGCTTACTCTTATGAAACATTTATCGCTTTTAACAAAACAGTGCTCAACATAAACAAAAACAAAGACATCGCAATAACATCTAAGTACGAAGATAGATGGCGAAAGATGGAAAAAAACATTTATGATGTAACTATGATAAATGAAGAAGAGTCTGATGCTCTGTCTATAGCTGGAACATTTGAGTTTTCAAAAGGGAAGGCTGCGTTTGAAGAGATACTAAAACTTCATGGTAAAACGCAGCGATACGAGGGTGGATTTATACACTTTGAGCGTGCTTATAAGATGAAAGATGGTGTAATGTTACGTATATCTATGGGTAACTTTGACAGACCAGAACATCTCTATATAATCATAAAAGAGGAGGAGGTCTCTTACTATCCAGAGCTTCCACTTAAGTCACGTAGTAACCTAAGTTCACACAAGTTTTTAGATGAGGTTTTAAATGGATAAGGTCATAGTTGCAGAGAATTTATCTCTTGCGTACTCAAAAAATGAGACTATTATCAACAAGGTAAATTTTTCAATAAATTCAGGAACTTTTGTTTTTATTACAGGGGCAAGTGGTAGTGGAAAATCTACACTACTCAAGTCTCTTTATGGTGCACTCAAGCCAAGCGAAGGTAGTTTAGTTGTCGCTGGTGTTGAACTAAAAGGTGTAAGTAAAAAGAAACTTAATCTTTTACGTCAGCATACTGGGATAGTTTTTCAAGACTACAAGCTTGTAAAAGAGTGGACTATAGAGAAAAATATTATGCTTCCTCTTATCATTAGTGGATATGAAAAAAGTGTAACACAAAATCAAGTAGACTCTCTACTTAAACATGTTCGTCTTAAACATCAATCAGGAAAGTATCCTAAAGAGTTAAGTGGTGGAGAGCAACAACGTGTTGCAATGGCAAGAGCACTTTCTCATAACCCTATCTTAATCCTTGCCGATGAGCCTACTGGAAATCTTGATGATTACTCTTCTCAGCTTATTTGGAACTTACTTGAGGGTGCAAATACACAACTTAAATCTACAGTTATCGTGGTAACTCACCACATTCCTGAGAGTATGAATGTTGAGTATAAACATTTACATATCGAGTATGGGAGCATTCATGAAGTCTCTTAGAAATCATTTATCATTAGTGGTTGCCCTTTTAAGTATTCTCTTCTCTCTTCAAGTTTTTACCATAGTTGATCGTGCTATTGATGCCTATAAAGAAAATCTAGCTAAAAACTATTCACTTGTTATAGTAAGTCAAAAGATACTTAAAGAAAAAGATATATTAAAAGAGTACTCTGTAGTTAAAACATTTGATTCTATATCTCCAGATGCAGTGATTAAGAAGTTAAACGCAGGTATAGGTAAGAAAAATATAGAGCTTTTAAAACTTTCACTTCCTAAGTTTTACAAGGTAAAGCTCAAACACTACCCAAGTCCAGATGAAATATCACAGCTTACAAAAGCATTACTAAAAAATAGTTCTATCCTAAAGGTTGAATCATTTTCAGTAACTCACGATACAACATACAAACTCTTACTCCTCTTTAAAAGTGTAATCTCAGTCTTTGCCTTTAGTGTGATGATAGTTACTATTTTACTTATCTCAAAAGAGTTAAAGATATGGCAGTTTAAACATAATGAAAGAATGAGTATCATGGCTCTCTTTGGTGCACCAACATGGCTGCGTTCTGCTGTACTGTTTAGACTATCTATAGTAGATGCACTTATTGCAACTACTCTTGCCTTTATAATCTTTGTATATATCTCTTCAAGTGATTGGGTCTTATCCCAACTCTCAAACATAGGTATAGAGATTGTTGTCTTTGATACTTTGACTGATTCGTTTGTGATGCTTAGTGTATCTATGCTTGTCTCTGTACTCCTTGCAACTTTTATTGTTCTTGGGCATAAAGAAGAGGTATGATGCGTTTTTTTGTTCTTTTCCTTACTCTCACACTATTGCTCTTTGGAAAAAGTGCAATAGACAATAAAATCTCTAAAACAAGTTCAAAACTGAATACCTATAATAAAAACTACTCAAACATAAATAAAAAAATGGCGAAGACTGCTAGAGATATCTTAAAACAAAAAAAAGCTCTAGTTAGATCAACAAAACGTCTAAAAATACTTAAAGCAGATTTAGCGATAAAAGAGCTATCTTATAAAAATAATATTTCTCAACTGAAGATTATGAAGAACTCACAATCAAAACTAAAATCAAGACAGGACAAAATTGAAGAAGAGTTAGTCTTTACAATAGCAAAAAGTGTTTCACTCTCTGTTGTTATAGACGAAAAAAGTCCTAAAAGTGAAGAGTCTCTCATAGAGTTTGAAGTTTTAAAATCGATGCTAAAAAAAGCAAAGATAAAGGCTGACACTCTTAGTAAAAAGTTTTTTACAAATGCTAAAGATATAGACTCTTTAAATATTCAAGCGAGTTCACTTGAAGTTGCGATATCTAGTATTGATTCAAAACGCAGGGAACTTCTAAAAACGCAGAAGTCAAATAAAAAAGCACTTCAAAAGCTTACTATTGCAAAAAGCTCTTATAAGAAAAAGCTCAAAGCACTCTTAAATAGACAGAGTGTTTTAAAGAAAACCTTAGCAAGTTTAAACATAGTAAAAATTGATGAAGCAAAGAAAAGAAAACTTGAAAAAGAGAGAAAGGCTGCGTTTAAGTCAAAAAAAATCAAGCTTGACACGAACCTTCCAAAAGTAAAAAAACATGGTAATTCATATCAGGCTGTAAAAACTATGAAGTACCGTGGAGCAAAGACTATTGCCCCATTAGACTCCTATGCTATTACAAAAAAGTATGGAACATATACAGACCCTATTTACGGCATAAAAATCTTTAATGAGTCTATCTCTTTAAAGCCAAAATATCAAAATGCAAAAGTGAAAACGGTCTTTAATGGTAAGGTTATTTATGCAGATAAAACGGCAGTTCTTAACAACATTGTAATTGTAGAACACAAACATGGACTGCACACTATCTATGCTAACCTCTCACAAATCGCACCAAATATCAAAAAAGGTAAGAAGATAAAAAAAGGTTATACAATTGGTCGTGTAAAAGATGAACTAGTCTTTGAGGTAACTCAAAAATCGTATCATATAAACCCTATTAGACTTTTTAAGTAATGGTCTCTTCTTAATGCTATTTAGAGTATGATATAAAAGAAAACATTTTTGGAGATAATATATGCCATTTGAACTCTCTAACTTAAAAGAAAATAACTCTGACTTAGTTAAGTTGCTTACTCTTCATTTGCCTGATATGCTCTGGGTTAAAGACCTTGATGGTAAGTATCTTTATGCCAACAAGGCTCTTTGTGATGGTCTGCTAATGGCAAAAGACACGCAAGAACCTATAGGCAAGGGCGATCTCTTTTTTGCACTTCGTGAGAGAGAACTCTATAAAGACAAACCAGACTGGCATACTTTTGGTGAGCTATGTTTTAATAGTGATCAAATTGTGATAGATAACGACCAAGCGATGAAGTTTGAAGAGTATGGAAATATCAAAGGCAAGTTACTATATTTAGAAGTATTTAAAGCACCATTTTACGATAAAAATGGCAAAACTATTGGAACCGTTGGTTCAGGTAGAGATATAACAGAACTCAAAAAAATCCAACTAGACTTAGAAACCAGCTTAGAAGCTCTAGATGAAAAAAGAAATCAGCTAGCCTATCAGGCGAGTCATGATGCCTTAACAGGTCTTGCAAATAGAGTTCTTTTTATGGATAGACTCACTCAATCAATATCTAGCGCACAAAGAAATAACAAACAAATTGTAGTACTGTTTATAGACCTAGATAACTTTAAAGAGATAAATGACTCATTAGGACACTCTGTAGGTGATGCTGTCCTTGTAGAAGTTAGTAAAAGAATGAGAGCTATTGTGAGAAAATCCGATACCTTGTCTCGTTTAGGTGGAGATGAATTTTGTGTTATATTAAATGATATTGATGGCTTAGAAGATGTGATAAATATCATTGATAAAGGAATGATAAAACTCAAAGAACCACTTAGCATAGGAAATAATGTCTTTTATATGGGGATGAGTATAGGTATTTCTATCTATCCAAATGATGGAGATAGCGCTACACTACTTCTAAAAAATGCAGATGCCGCAATGTATAAGGCAAAAGATAGTGGAAGAGGAACCTATTGCTTTTATGATGAAGTGATGACTCAAAAAGCATATGATAGAATTTTCTTAGAATCTTCGATGAGATCTGCTTTGAATAATGATGAGTTTGTTGTCTACTATCAGCCACAGATGAATGCAAAAGAGGAGAAACTTGTTGGAATGGAAGCTCTTGTAAGATGGCAACATCCAAGTTTAGGCTTAGTATCTCCAAATGATTTTATCCCCCTTGCAGAAGATACAGGAATGATAATAGAACTTGATAGAATCGTAATGAGTAAATCTGTTAGCCAACTTTTAAAATGGATTGAGTCTGGATTAAATCCTGGTGTTCTTGCGATAAACCTAGCTGTAAAACAACTTGAAAAGAGTGACTTTATAGATTTTGTTAAAAATTTACTAGGTGAGAATAGTGAGTTGCTTTCAAAGCATATAGAGTTTGAAGTAACTGAAAATAGAATTATGCATAATCCAGAGAGTTCAATTTCTGTATTAAACCAGCTAAGTGGACTTGGTATATCAATAGCCATAGATGATTTTGGCACAGGTTACTCTTCACTAGCTTACTTGAAAAAACTCCCTCTCAATAAACTTAAAATTGATAAATCATTTATTGAAGATTTATGCATAAACAAAGATGATGAAGTGATATGTAAAACAATAATTAGTTTGGGAAATAGTCTCAACCTCAAGGTGATAGCAGAAGGTGTAGAGAGAAAAGATCAAAAAGATTTTCTTATCGAGAATGGATGTAGCCTAATTCAAGGTTATTTTTATGCTCGTCCAATGCCAGAAGATGAGATGCAGAGATTTCTAAAAGAGCAAAAAAGTTTATAAATAATCGTAATTTAGCTATAATTTCAAAAATTTAAAACAGAGATAATTATGAACTTTATACAGACACGTGGATTTGACGAGACTAAACCTAAAACAGTAACTTTTTCTCAGGCGATACTAGCTCCTATAGCTTCATTTGGTGGTCTTTATGTACCTGAGACTCTTCCTACTCTTGGCAAAGAGTTTTTAAACAAGCATCTGAACTCTTCATATAAAGAACTTGCAAAAGATATGTTAAATCGTTTTGAGATTGATATAGATTCTGAGGTGATTGATGAAGCACTTGCTCTTTATGATAAGTTCGATGATGCCAAGAATCCTGTTCCTGTAGTAAAAGTAAAAGAAAATCTTTATGTAAGTGAACTTTATCATGGTCCAACTCGTGCATTTAAAGATATGGCACTTCAACCTTTTGGAGTTGTTCTCTCTTCTATCGCACAAAAGTTAAATGAAAACTACCTAATACTTGCTGCAACAAGTGGAGACACAGGTCCAGCAGCATTAGAAACTTTTAAAAACAGAGCAAATGTTCAAGTTGCTTGTCTTTATCCTGATGGTGGAACTTCTGATGTTCAACGCCTTCAAATGGTTACAGAAGATGCCAAAAATCTAAAAGTTATCGGGATTCATGGTGTTTTCGATGATGCTCAAAATGCTTTAAAACAACTTCTTGCAAGTGATAGCTTCAAAGCAGCACTTAAAAAGAAAAATGTATCTCTTTCAGCTGCAAACTCTGTAAACTTTGGACGTATTATCTTTCAAATCATCTATCATATTCACTCTTACCTAGAGCTAGTTCGTCAAGATGCTATTACTATGGGTGAGAAGGTTTATCTCAATGTACCATCTGGAAACTTTGGTAATGCTCTTGGTGGTTACTATGCATCTAAGATGTGTGTTCCAGTTGAGAAAATTATTATATCTTCAAATGAAAACAATGTTCTTACTAAACTTATCAAAACAGGTAAGTATGACCTAAGAGAGTGTGATGTAGTTGGGACTACTTCTCCTGCGATGGATATCTTAAAGTCTTCAAATATAGAGCGTATTTTGTTTGACATGTTTGGACATGAAAGAACTAGAGAGCTTATGGAAGAGTTAGAGAGCAAAAACTTTTATGAGTTAAACGCAGCAGAGTTAGCAAAACTTCAAGAGAGTTTTGATGCAGACTTCTGTAACGGTGATGAGGGTAAAGTTTATATCAAAGATACTTTCATTAATGATGGCTACCTAATGGACCCTCATACTGCAACATGTATGAAATCTTATGAGACTTGCTCAAACCCTGCTATAAAAACTATCGCTTACTCAACTGCTGAGTGGACAAAATTTTCTCCTGTTATAGCAAATGCACTTACTGGTGAAGAAGATGCTCAGGATATTGATGCACTTGAGTCTATCTCTAAAGAAGCTTCATTAGAGATTCCTTCAATGATTAAGGGACTATTTTCTAAGAAAATCACTCAAGATACTATTATTAACAAAGAAGATATAGAAAAAGAGATTTTAAAGTTTTTATAAACCTAAGAGAGTGCTTATCTCATTCTCTCTTCTAGTGAGGCACTCTTTGGCATGAGTCCGTACTTTGCAAGGTCGATTAAAACTTCCTTGCGTTTGTTCTTGAGCATCTGCACAACAACAGGATTCCTATCCATCTTATAAGTCTGCGTTCTTATTACATTCCCTTTTTTATCGTAGAATTTCTTGAGTCCTACCTTGTAGTTATGTTTGTAAAAAACTTCAGCTGACTTGTCTCCCTCTATGTCGTAATCTACCATAAGACCTTCTCTTCTACCATTTTTATACTCTACGACTGAGCCTAAAATACCATTGTCATAATAGATTTTTTGAGTACCATTTTTTTGGGCATTAACATAGTGGACAATTATCTTTTTTTTGCCGTTATCATAGTAGGAGCTATAGAGGCCATTTTCTTTGCCATCTATAAAGTTTACTTTTGATTTCACTTTTCCCTTATCTGTATACCACCATGTCATACCATTTCGTTTACAGTTTTTGTAAGTAGATTTTTGTGCCTTATCTTGAACTATGAGAAGTTCTGGGTTATGACACAATAGCTCTGCATTTTTTGCAAAGAGAGTCGAAGATAAACTCATGAGTAATATAGAGCAGATGAGAGTTGTATTCATAATGTAAATCCTATATGTAGCTTAATATAATAAATAATTATATCACAAATTGATGCAATCATAAAATATAAAATAACGAATTAAGGTATACGTAAATAAGTGTATTGTATAATTTAGTTAAATTATAACAGGATTGATTATGCATGAACTGAACGATGAACTAGCAAAGCAGAAGAATATTGTATACATGAATCAGATGTTGATGAAAGATAGAGCATCAATAAGAAGAACTAATATTTCTAAAACACGCAAAAAAAGAAAACATCAATCTTTTGGTTCTCAAACTGTAGATTTAAAAGAGATAGTTTTTGTTCCAGATGGCTATGAAACTATATCTTATATGTTATATATTTTAATTGTGCCGTATCTTGTTGGTGCAGTATGCCTCTTTTTTGTAATAGCGGGTGGAAATATTGACAACTTTATGCTTTTAGATACAAGTGCTTTTATGATTGTTTGGGCAATCGGATATGAAATAGTTGCTGTTGTCTCTCTATGTTGGATTCTTCTTCTGTATCTTCAGTATGAAGAACCAGAAAGATTTTACTAGAGAGCCTTTTTAAAGCTCTTTAGCTCTTTTGTAGGCTGCTTCTATTGCACTTATACAGCCATGTCTAACATTTGCTTCTTCTAGTGCTCCATAACCTGCTGCTGTTGTTCCACCAGGACTCATAACATTGTCTTTTAGTATAGCAGGGTGTATATCTTGAATCAACTCTCCAAATCCACCAAAAAGACCTCTCATAATAGCCATAGCATCATCACGTTTTAGACCTTGTTTAACCGCTCCATCTGTTAGTGCTTCAGAAATGAGTGCAAGATAAGCAGGACCACTTCCAGCAAGGGCTGTTGCTATGTCTATCTCTTTTTCACTTGCTAACCATCGAGTAGAACCTATAGCTCCGAGAAGTTCAATAGCTTCATCTTTAAACGCAGTGTCTCCGGTAAGAGTTGTCATTGACTTTTGAACACTTGCTGCAAGGTTTGGCATAGTTCTTACTACTGCGTTTGTGCTAAAGTTTTCTTTGAGTTTTGTAAGAGTTGTTCCCGCTAAAACAGAGTAGATAACTTCTGCTTTACCTTTGAGCTTTGCACCAACCTCTTCAACATTTGCAGGTTTAACACAGAGCATAACAGTTTTGTCTTTTATACTAAAGCCATCGAGCTTATGTTTGTCACAATTAACTCCAAGTTTTTGCTCAAAGATATGTAGTTTTTCTAAGTCACGACCAACGAGTTCTATTGTATAGTTTTTTTTGAGACCCTGAGCTATACTAAGTGCCATGTTCCCATTACCGATAAAAGTTACTGTTTTCATTAAGAGTTAATCTCTTTGCGATTTTTAGTAAAAGCAGAATACAACTCTTCAAAACCTACTTCACTAGAGTACTCAACCTTCGTCATAAGCTCAATAGCATTAGAAAAATTACCTTCGCTCCAGTGCTTCACAGCTTCACGAGTGTTTTGATGTACTACAGAGTGATGTTTACTCACATCATTGATGACCTTTGCTTCTGATTTTATTTTTTCTTTATTTGTTGCAAACCATTTTGCAAAGCGACAGCTATTTTCATCTCCTAGTGTTGCACTTTCGGCATTTATGTAAGTGTTATATGCTTGAAGTTTATAGAGAATATGGTCTAGTTTTCCTGTACCTACTCCTATCTCATTTGTAATATTTTCGGTAGTGCTTGAGATATTATGAGAGTTTGAAATAACAAAATCAAGTTCTTCAAAAAATGAAGAGAGTTTACTACCCATTGCTTCGCTATTATCTAAAAATAATTTAGAGATATCTTGAATCTCTCCTGTGCTCTGTTTGAGTTGTCCTATGCTTATTTCAA
>Ga0256824_10000134_pt1 | contig 25577 bp, 28 predicted proteins | sample CV67metaG_FD_191570 | JGI IMG/M metagenome (GOLD analysis project Ga0256824, IMG submission 191570) | Hydrothermal vent microbial communities from East Pacific Rise, Pacific Ocean - CV67 | ecosystem: Environmental > Aquatic > Marine > Hydrothermal vents | place: Pacific Ocean: East Pacific Rise...
CCTACTTTACAATATTTATCAACTACTTTTTTATTTTACTTAACTTAATTTATACTTTTACTTTTATTTTTTTATTTATCCCTACTTATTTGGCTTTTTCTATTGTTTCTTTATCTTACTTGCTCTATCTTAATCTTCTTTTGTTAGAATCCTATTTATATTAAATCTTCTCTTTTTAGAAGAAAATGGATAATTAATTTGAAAAGAACACTTATAGCACATTCACCAGATGCCGATGATATATTTATGTATTATGCAATAAAATTTGGTTGGGTTGGTATGGAAAATACTTTATTTGATAATATTGCTAAAGATATTCAAACTTTAAATGAAGATGCACTAAATGGTGTATATGATATTGTAGCAATTAGTTTTGCTTTATATCCACATATTAAGGATGATTACTCTTTATTAAGAACAGCTGTTAGTTTTGGTGAAGGTTATGGACCTAAGGTTATTAAGAAAAAAGGTGTAAATCTTAAAAGAAATTTTAAAGTAGCACTTAGTGGAAAAGACACTACAAATGCTATGTTATTTCGCATAAAATATCCTAATGCAAGAATTACATATATGAATTTTTTAGATATAGAGCAAGCTGTTCTTAATGGAATTGTTGATGCTGGTGTATTAATTCATGAAAGCATATTGACTTATAATAATGAATTAGAAGTTGAGATTGAGATGTGGGATATATGGCAGGAATTAGCTGGTAATGAACTTCCTCTTCCTTTAGGTGGAATGGCGATTCGTAGGTCTATCCCTTTAAATAAAGCAATTAATTATGAAACTACTTTAACAAAAGCTGTTCAAGTAGCTAGAGACCATAAAGATAGATTATCAAAAATGTTAATAGAGAGAGATTTAGTAAGAATTGATGCTAAAACCTTAGATAAATATTTAGAATTATATGCGAATGATGATTCTATATCTTTAAATGAAATTCAATATAAAGCTATTAATAAACTATTTGAGATTGGTTATGAGTATGGGTTTTATGATTCTAGAGTAAAAATTGAAGATTGGCTTATCCCTACTAAATATACAGAGTTAAGGAATAGTTAGTTAATGGAAGCAAAGTTAATAGGTTTAGGAATTGAAACTTTTAAAATGGCTCTAATGTTAGCTTTACCTGGACTTTTAACTGGAATGTTTATAGGTTTGGCAGTGAGTATTTTTCAAGCTACTACACAAATTAATGAAATGACACTTAGTTTTATACCTAAAATTTTAGGTGTTGCTATTGTTATTGTTTTAACAATGCCTTGGATGTTGAACTCTATGATAGATTTTTCAACTAATATATTTAATATGATTCCAAATTTTATAGAGTAATGAAAAATAAACTTATAAATTTTTCTAAATTTTCATCAATAAAGATAGGTAATAGTTTTAATGTTGAAATTATAGAAAATGGTGATATCATAACAAAAGATAGTTATTTAATTGGTTCTTGTAATAATATTTTAATTGGAAAAAATCCTCCAAAACTTTCAAAACTTTCAAAAGATTATGATTATATAAAAATTGAAAATAATAAAATAAAGATAGGTGGAGCAACACCATCTGGTAAAATTATAAGTTTTTGTAAAAAAAATAATATAGCAAATTTTGAATTTATATCACAATTACCAGGTACACTTGGTGGGTTAGTGAAAATGAATGCAGGGCTTAAAGATTACGAAATATTTAATTACTTAATAGATATATATACAGATAAATTAATTGATAAAAATAAAATAAATTATGGATATAGAAGAACAGATATAATACAACCAATATTAGAGGCTTCATTTATTTTAGAATATGGTTTTGATAATACTAAAATTGATATATTTAAAACAATGAGATTAAATCAACCAAAATTACCAAGTGCTGGTAGTTGTTTCAAAAATCCAATAGGTGATTATGCTGGAAGATTAATTGAAGAAGTTGGATTAAAAGGTTTTAGAGTAGGTGATATGGAGTTTAGTTCTAAACATGCTAATTTTCTTGTAAATTTAGGCTTTGGTTCTTTTAATGATGCTATTTACTTAATAAATGAAGCAAAAAAAAGAGTATATGAAAAATTTAAAATTAATTTAGAATGTGAAATAATTATATTAGATAAATTATTGGAAAAAAATAATGGATAAAATACTTGAATATTTAAATTCACATGAACAAATTGAGATGCATCCATCAGAGATATCTAAAATTTTAAAGCAACTTGATTATACTGATTTTACAGAGGCTATAAAACTTGTTCCTAAAGATTTAGTTGGTGATGTTGCTTTAGCATTACCAGATAGATATTTTGATGATGTTGTAGAATCCTTAAGTGTAGATGAACTATCTTATGCTATTACAGAACTAGAGAGTGATGACCAAGCTGAGTTTATGTCTGAACTTGTTGATGTTGATAAAAGTATAGCTTCTGAAGTTTTTGATACATTAGATGATGAAGACAAACAGGAGATAACAAGACTTCATAATTATGAGGAGAATGAAGCTGGTTCTTATATGCAAACTGAAGTCTTTACCGCATATAAAAATGAAGTTGTTGATGATACAATTAAAAGGTTTGCTAAACTAAGAAAAGCTAAAGAATTGGAGAATGTTCAAAATTTATTTATTATAAATAATGATAAAAAATTAAAATTTGTTGTTGGATTAGATGACCTTTTAATTTTTAATTTTTCAAAAACTTTATTGGAAAATATAGAAGATAGTGAAGATTCTTTTGAACCAAAATTTGCTAAAGATAGAGAAGATATAAAAGATGTTGTTCATTATTTTGAAGAATATGATTTATCTGTTATGCCAATTGTAAATGTTTATGGTATTTTAGTTGGTCGTATAACTTCAGATGATATTTATGATATTATAAATGAACATGCAACTGAACAGATGTATAATTTAGCTGGTGTTGATGATGCTGCTGAAGAAGATGATGAGATTCTAAAGGCTGGTAGAAAAAGAGCAACCTGGTTAGGTTTAAATCTTTTTACAGCTATTGCTGCTTCCTTTGTTATAAGTATGTTTGAGGAAACACTAGAAAGTATAGTAGCATTGGCAATTTTAATGCCAATAGTTGCTTCAATGGGTGGTAATGCTGGAACTCAAAGTTTAACAGTTGTTGTAAGGCAATTAGCTTTAGGTGATATATCTAAAGGTGATGCTATGAGAATTATAAAGAAAGAGGCAATCATTTCATTAGGAAATGGAATCTTATTTGCTATAATTATGGGAATAATAGCCTATTTGTGGTTTGGCATAGAGTTACTTGGTGTTGTGATAGCACTCAGTATGGTTATAAACCTTTTAATGGCTGGTTTTTTTGGTGCTTCTGTACCATTATTTTTAAAAAAGTTGGATATTGATCCAGCTATTGGCAGTACAGTTATTTTAACAACTGTCACAGATGTTGTAGGTTTTTTTAGTTTTTTAGGACTAGCAACATATATTTTACTTTAAGGATTTTGTAAAACTTGGATTTATTAATAATATTTTTCGTACTTTCAGTTGGAGTATCTTTTATATGCTCTATCTTAGAATCTGTACTTTTGTCTGTAAACATCTCTTATGTATCTGTTCTAGAAAAAGAAAAGCCTACAGTTGGTAAGCTTCTTCGCCATCATAAAGAGAATATTAACAAATCAATAGCATCTATACTTATACTAAATACAATAGCAAACACATTAGGTGCTGCTGCTGTTGGTGCTCAAGCTTCAATTGTTTTTGGGAATGATGCTGTTGTTATTGTTTCTGTTGTTTTGACTTTCGCTATCTTATTTTTTAGTGAAATTATTCCAAAAACAATAGGTGCTATACATTGGAAAGCTTTAGCTCCTCTTGCTTCTCATATTATAAGAATTTTTATTTGGATAACTTACCCTATTATATTATCTACTCTTTTTGTTACGAATCGTATTTCAAAAGGGAAAGAGGATTCTCATACACTAAGTAAAGAGGAACTTTTAGAATCTATGCTTTTAAGTGAAGATGAGGGGATTATAGATGAGAAAGAATCGGATGTTATAGAAAATATTTTAAATCTTGATAATGTAAAAGTTGGAGAAGTTTTAACCCCTAGAAGTGTTGTTTTTGCTTTAAATGAAAATATGACTATAAAAGAGATAATAGAAACTAAGAATGATATTTTTAATTTCTCTCGTATACCAGTTTATAATACTTCTATAGAAGATGTTACAGGAATTGTTTTAACTAAAAAAATATTTCAACAAGCATTGGATGATAATAGTGTTACTGTTGGTTCTATAAAAAAAGAGATATTTTCTATAAATGAAAATATTCCAGTTTCAAAAGCTTTAGACCTTTTTATAACAAAAAAAGACCATATGTTTTTAGTTATGGATAATTATGACCAAACAGAGGGAATCTTGACATTAGAAGATTGTGTTGAAACTGTTTTAGGTGTAGAAATTATGGATGAAAGTGATGCTAATGAAGATATGAGGGAATTAGCAAAACAGAGAATGAAACAAAAAAGAAAATTACAATCTACACACTAAAAGATATTTATATATATGAAATATAGTTTTAAAACTTCTAGTTATAGAGAAGATTCTAATGCTTTAAAATATGATTTAAGAGAACAACTATTTGCTACTAATGATGTAGAGCCTCTTTGGGTAGCAGATATGGATATTGATATGCCAGATTTTATTTTAGATTCGTTAAGAGATAGACTCAAACATCCAATCTTTGGTTATGAAGAGGTTCCCAATAGTTTATATAAATCACAAATTAATTGGATAAAAAAGGAACATAATTTAGATTTTAAAGTAGAAAACATACTTTATTCACCTTCTGTTATAGCTAGTATAAATATGGCTATAAAAGCTTTCACTAAAGAGGGTGATAAGGTTATTGTTCAAACACCAGTTTATCCTCCATTTTTTCAAACAGTTTTAAATCAAAATAGAATCTTAGTAAAGAATCAATTAAAAAAAGATAGTTTTGGAAAATATAAATTTGATATAGATGATTTACTCTCTAAAATAGATAAAGATACAAAGCTTTTACTTTTATGCTCTCCTCATAATCCAGTTGGAAGGGTTTGGAAAAGAGATGAATTAGAACAAATCTTAGATATATGTTTAAAAAATAATATTATTGTTTTTAGCGATGAGATACATTCTGATTTAGTTTATAAGCCAAATAAACATATACCATTTTCATCGCTTAATGATAAAGCTAAAGAGATTACAATTACTGCTATGGGTGTTGGAAAAACTTTTAATATGGCAGGATTTTCTATAAGTACGGTTTTAATTCAAGATAAAAAATTAAGAGATAAATTTAAACATATTTATACAAAAACCCATTTTGGAAATGGAACTATACTCTCTTGTGTGGCATTTGAAACTGCTTATAGAGATGGAAAAGAGTGGTTAGAACAATTAAAAGTACATCTAAAAAGTAATTTTCTAATGTTAGAAAATATATGTGAAAAATATCCAAAGTTGATAAAATTAACACCAATAGAAGCAACATATTTGGCTTGGTTAGATTGTAACGGTATGAGGTTAACTAATAAAAAGTTAAGAAGATTCTTCATTGAAGAGGCAAAGCTTGGTTTAAGTAGTGGTCTTAGTTTTGGTAGAGAAGGAAGTGGTTTTATGCGGTTGAATTTTGCTGTATCTTCAGATAGAATGTTGAAAATTGTTAAACAATTAGATATAGCATTAGATAGGTTTAGGAAAGTAGATGGTTAGAATTAATTGGGATGAGTTTAAAGAGTTTAAGCAACATAGTATAAAAAGTGATAATTTTGGTAAATTAATAGATTTTTTAAGGTCATATTATAATTTAAAAACAACATTAGATTTATATGAAACACTTTCTAATGATGAAACAGGTGAGATGATGTTAAAAAAGAGAAATATAACAAATGATGAATCCTTTACAGACTATATGTTTCATAATGAATAGTTTAGAAAAAATAATCTCTTTTATTGAAGAACATCATGTTATGAGTTTAGCAACAAGAGGTAGTGATGATTTGAGTGTTTGTAGCCTTTTTTATGCTTTTAATAGTGAAAATGTATCTTTTATAGTAGCTAGTAATGAAGAGACTCAACATATAAAAAATATAAAAATCAATTCACAAGTAGCTGGTAATATCCTTTTAGAAACAAAAATAATAGGAAAGATACAAGGTTTACAATTCAAGGGAAGTTTCTTTAAATTAGAAGATTCTAAATTGAAAAAGTTATATTTTAAAGAGTTTCCACAAGCTATTGTTATGTTACCAACATTATGGGCTATAGATATAAAATATTTTAAACTTACAGATAATCGTTTAGGTTTTGGTAAGAAAATCATTTATGAAGTAAATGGTTAGATTATTTTTTTAAAGCTTTTTCTTTGAAGTAATTACAATCAACACCACTACTTTGGAAAACTGTTATACTTGGTATCTGTTTTCCCTTAAATCCATAAGCCTTACAGCCATGAGGATTTTGTGGTTCCCAAGTTACAAAGTAGTATTCACATCTTCTACAATTTATTCTTTTCATAAACTTTCCATTTTTTAAGTGTGAAATTTTACCATATTAGATAAAATAAAAAATAAATTTTATAAAAAGAGAGCTTATGGATAAGATACTTTTAATGTTACAACTTCAAGCACAACTTAATGATGCTACAAATGGAGAGAACTGGACTAAAGGTTTAACAAAAAATGGAAAAGTGATTAATTGGAACAGATGTATCTATATGGAGTGTGCTGAGATGGTCGATAGTTTTTCTTGGAAACATTGGAAAAGTATAAACCAAGAACCAGATTGGGATAATTTACAGATTGAAGTTGTTGATGTTTGGCACTTTATAATCTCTTTATCGATTGAAAATTATGATAGAGAGTTAAAAGGTAATATTGAAGATTTAGCTTTAAATATCTCACAATTACCATCTTTTTCAAAGATAGATATAGATACAGAAGAGTTTGCTTCTCAAGATGAGGTTATAGCTAAAGTTGAGAATATTATACTTTTATCATTAAATAAAGATTCTTTAGAGTTAGAAAATTTAATAAGTGAATTTTTTGATTTAGTTGTTATGAGTGGATTAAACTTAGAAACATTATATAAACTTTATGTAGGGAAAAATATTTTAAACCAATTTCGTCAAGATAATGGTTATAAAGATGGCTCATACATAAAAATTTGGAATGGTGAAGAGGATAATGTTGTTATGAAAAGAGTATGGGAGGAGAATGGTTCTATAAAACCTGAAACTTTATATAGTGAACTTACAAAAGTGTACTCAACTTTAACAAAGAGCTAAAAATTGAATAATGTTTTAGAGATTAATAACTTATCATTTGGGTATAACAAAAATAATCTTTTATATGATAATTTTTCATTAACTCTAAAACAATCAGAGATAAAAGTTATAGTGGGTTCTAGTGGAGCAGGAAAAAGTACACTTTTTGAGTTGATTTTAGGGAACTTAGAACCATTAAGTGGAACTATAAAAAGTTTAAATTATTCTCAAGTTTTTCAAGACCCATATAGCTCTTTTCACTCAAGTTACAGTTTAATAAATCAGATACAAGATGTTACATCTATTGAAGATATAGATAAATATTTATTAAAATTAAATTTAAAATATAGTTTATTAGAAAAATTACCACACCAACTCTCCGGTGGTCAACTTCAAAGGGCTTCTATACTAAGAGCAATTCTTATGAAACCATCCTTACTATTACTAGATGAACCAACATCAGCACTAGACAATGTAATTCAACTTGAAGTTATGAATATGCTTATAGAGAATCTTCCAAATATGGGGATGCTACTCATAACGCATGATATGGAATTAGCAAAATGGTGTGGAGATGAAATAATAGAGATTTAAATAGTTATTTAATTGTTAGATTGTGTATTATAATCTTGAATAAGGTATAATTTTCTCAATTATATTTTTAGGAAATTAGATGGAAATGTTTGAGAATCATAAAGAGAGAATCGTTACAGGTTTAGCACTTGTTTGTTTTGTTTTAGTTATAGGGTTTATAGATAACTTACTACTTACTTGGGGTGTTCTTGGTGTAGTTTATATCTTAGCTTTTAAAGAGGCTCTTCGTTTATTTCAAATTCAAGATAATATGCCTATTATTTATGCAGTAGTATTGTGGTTTATAGCATTAGTTTACCCTTATGGTGATGATTTATTTGTTTTAGCTGGTGTTACTTATGCTAGTGCTATCGCTTACAATAAAAACTTAACTTGGAAAAACTTCTTCCCTTTTATATACCCAACTGCTGGTATGTTATTTCTTTTTACACTTTACCAAGAGTATGGAATGACAGCTATGTTATGGTTAATTATAGTTGTAGCTATGACTGATGTGGGTGCTTATGCTGTAGGAAAAAGTATAGGTAAAACACAGTTCTGTGAAACAAGCCCAAATAAAACTATGGAGGGTGTTGTTGGTGGTATAGTTGTCGCAACAATTAGTGGTATGTTTGTTGGTTTATCTATTGTAGATTTAAACATCTCATTTTTAATCTCTTTTGGTGTTGCCGTTAGTTCAATTTTTGGTGACCTTTTTGAGAGTAGTTTAAAAAGAGCTGCTGATGTAAAAGATAGTGGAAACCTTCTTCCAGGTCATGGTGGTGTACTTGATAGAATCGATGGATATCTTTTTGGTGTGATTGTGATGTTGGTTCTTTTAAGAGGGTTAGTATAAATTGCTACTATTAGGTTCAACAGGTTCTATAGGTGTAAATACTCTTGAAGTGGCTAAAAGATTCAATATTGAGGTTGAGGTTTTAGTTGCTGGTAAAAATATAGAACTTTTAAATAAACAGATTCTTACACACTTTCCAAAAGTAGTTGTTGTAGCTTCAAAAGATGATGTTTTAAAAGTAAATCACAACAATGTTTTTTTTGGAGAAGATTCTATACTTAAAGTTATAGAGGATTCTAAGAGTAAATTAGTTGTAAATGCTCTTGTAGGATTCTTAGGTCTTGCTCCAACTATAAAAGCTATAAAATGTGGTAAAAAAGTAGCCCTAGCTAACAAAGAATCTTTAGTTGCTTGTGGTAATTTTATAGACATATCTAAGATTCAACCCATAGATTCTGAACATTTTGGACTTTGGTACTTACTTCAAGATAGACCAATATCAAAAATGATAATTACAGCTAGTGGTGGAGCATTTAGAAATTGGGATATAAATAAACTTAAAAATGCCTCATTAGCAGATACTCAAAAACATCCAAACTGGTCGATGGGGCAAAAAATCACCATAGATTCAGCAACAATGGTAAATAAAATGTTTGAACTCCTAGAGGCTAGATGGCTTTTTGGTGAGGGTGAATATGATGCTATCATAGAAACAAAATCACTTATCCATGCTATGATAGATTTTAAAGATGGCTCAACAACAGCACACTTTGCCAATGCCTCTATGCAACTCCCTATCGCTTTTGCTCTTGATGAAAAGATGGATGAACAAATCTTAAATCATGTTGACTTACTAAAAGCTGGAAGTTTAGAGTTTCGTGAGATTGAAAAGAATCGTTACCCTATTTGGGAAATTAAAGAAGATTTACTTGAAAATCCAAATCGTGGAGTGGTAGTAAATGCTTCAAATGAAATAGCTATTGAAAAGTTTATAAATAAAGAGATAGGATTTATGGATATAAGTAAAACTATACTCAAAGCTTATGAGATGTTCAGAGATGAACCAAAAAGTGTTGATGATGTTTTCGCACTTGATTATGAGATAAGAGAAAAATTAAAATAAGGAGAAAAAGAGTGATTAGTTAAGCTAATGTAGTGGGAGGGTGCTAGAACACCCTACTGAACCACAAAATCAACAAAAGGAGTTTCAATGAAGAAGGTCATTGAAATTCTTAAGATAATTATAGCAATTATTTCATTAATTGTAAATATCTTAAGATTTAGTAGTGGGGATTAACCCTCACTACCCTTTGTTTGGTCGCATTAGCTTAACTAATCACTCTTAAAATAAATATGATTTTAAGTATAGAGAGTTCATGTGATGATAGTGCTATATCTATCACAGATATAAAAACAAAAAAATTACTGTTTCATAAAAAAATATCTCAAGAGTTAGAACACTCTGTTTATGGTGGGGTTGTTCCTGAATTAGCAGCTAGACTTCATGCTGAGGCACTTCCTCAGATTCTACAACAGTGTGAGCCTTACTTTAAAGATTTAAAAGCAGTAGCTGTTACTTCAACTCCAGGGTTAGCTGTTACACTTGTTGAGGGTGTTACTATGGCTAAAGCTATCGCTGTTTCTTTAGATATACCTATTATTGGTGTAAACCATCTTATTGGTCATATATACTCTTTATTTATTGAAAAAGAGACTATTTTCCCTTTAACTGTTTTACTCGTTTCTGGTGGACATACTCAAGTTATGGAGGTTAAAAGTTTAACTGAGATAGAAACAGTAGCAAAAAGTATGGATGATAGTTTTGGTGAGAGTTTTGATAAAGTAGCTAAAATGATGGGACTAGGTTATCCTGGTGGACCAGTGATTCAAGAGTTGGCAAAAGATGGAGATAGAGAAAAATTTAACTTTACAGTACCACTACATCAATCACCACTCATAGCTTTTAGCTACTCAGGTCTTAAAAATGCTGTTAGATTAGCAGTTGAAAAATCAGATGAGAATGATTATAAAGATATAGCTGCTTCATTTGAGCATATAGCTACTAAACATTTAACTATGAAATTAAAAAAGTATTTTAAAACTGTTAAACCACAAACTTTTGCAATTGTTGGTGGTGCTAGTGCTAATCTTTACCTTCGTTCACAAATAGAGGAACTTTTAAAACCTCACAATGCTAAACTACTACTAAGTGAACTAAAATACTGTTCAGATAACGCTGCTATGATAGGTCGTGTAGCAGTTGAGATGTATGAAAAAAATATGTTTAGTTCTATTGATAAATTAGATATTGCCCCTCGGAGTAAACTTTAAATTATGAACACTAGTGATTTAATGATAAATTTTAAAAAAGCTAAGCATATTAGAAAAATACAACTTTATGAGTATAGTTATGAATACTATGATAAAGATGGTGAGATATTTGAATTAGATAAATTTTCAACTACTAATTATGGCTCTTCCAGTAAAGATTTTGGAAGATGGGTTAAGAGAAGTAATGAACTTATCATAAATAAAAATAATGATGTTATAGTTAAGTTTTGTTCTTCAGCAAAATCATTAGGTGAAATTAGAAAAATAATTTTTATAAAAAGACTTACAAATGAATATTTATTAGATGAACTAAAAGTTTTATTTGATGAAATATTTAAACAGATATGTCAAATCTTAAATGTTATAGATATAGATGCTTTTAGATATTATATTTTAGGTGGAGAAGTTTATGCTTTTTTAACAGCAGAGGATTTACTTGAAAGAATCAATAAACTAGAAAAAGTGTTTAGACTTTATTATATAGATGATAATTTAAAAAGACTGATAAATAAGATTATTAGATAATCTTAAATAAATCTTATACAAAAATAACTTCTTTCTAATTAAGAGTAATATTATCCGATTTAAATATACTTCCATCGTCAATTAACAAAATTACAATATAATAGTAATTAATTAACTCAAAAATGAGTTTAAAATAAAATATTAAAAAAGGGGTCAAAATGGCAACAACAAAATTTAAAGGTACAGACGTAGAATTATTAGGAACTGAGGTAAATGTTGGAGATAAAGCACCAGCAATTACAGTTGTAAACTCAGATGGTTTAGGAGATGTAGTAGTTGGTGGAGCTACTGGTAAAAAACAACTTATTATTGTTGTTCCTTCATTAGATACTGGTGTATGTGCTACTGAAACTCGTAACTTCAATGCAAAAGCTGCTTCATTAAATGATGTTACTGCTACTATTGTTTCTTTAGACTTACCATTTGCTGCTGGTAGATTTTGTCAAGCTGAAGGTATCAATGATTTAACTGTTACTTCAGATTTTAGAAATAAAGATTTTGCTAATGCTTATGGTGTTTTACTTGGTGGTTCAGTTTTAGCTGGTGTTACTTGTAGAGCAATTTTTGCTGTAAATGAAGAGGGTGTTGTAACTTATAAGGAAATCGTTCCTGAAATTACTGAAGAGCCTAATTATGATGCTGCTATTGCTGCAGTTAGTTAGTCACTAACCTTAAACTTTTTAAAAGTCACTTTATGTGACTTTTAATTTTCTATTTTTTTATCTCTTATATAATTTTACTTATAAAACTAAAAGCAGAAAGGATTATTAAATCCCATCTACTCTAAGAAGTTTAGTTTTACCTATCATTAAATCAATAGTCATACCCATTCTTTTAAATACACTTTCTTGTCTATACGGTATATTATGTTTTTTACAAACATCTTTTACAAGTGGTTGCATAGTTTGGTAGTAGCTAAGTGGCATATTTGGGAAAAGGTGATGCTCAACTTGATAGTTCAAGAAACCATGTAAAAAATCTATCCAATCTGAACCAGTGTTATAGTTTACACTTCCCATAATCTGTCTAAGATAAAATTCACCTTGTGATTTATGAGGTTCACTAAATTGGTAAATATCACCAGCAGAGTGGTTTGGAACAATCACTAAAAATGAGTGAAGATTAGCATAAGCTTCAGCCATAATTAAAATAATAAATGCAGTCCACACAGCACCTAAACCTAATGGTAAAAATAGAAGTGGTAAACCAACAAATCTAACTAAACCGTAAGGTAAATAAGATTCTTTCCAAAGTTTCATACCTAGTTCATTAGTTGGAAGGTAATTATAATCTTTAATTTCATGCTCTTTATTTTTTCTTCTTTTTTTATTTTCTAAGATTCTCATTGTATTTGGAGCATAGTAACTAAATTTCCAAGTAGCAGCAAAAATATAAATAAAAACTCTTCTTAACCACATTGGAGTTTTAGATTGGATTAACCATTGCATATTTCTTTCAACATTATCTGGGTCTTCATCTTCACCTAAATGGTAGTGGTGCATAATATTATGTTCATACTCCCAAGCTTCAGGTTTAATCCAATCTAACCAATCTAAATATCTTCTATTACCTCTAGCATAGCCAGATTTTTTGAATTCTAAAGGGATGTTGTCTATCTTGTCATAACCACCGTGCATAATAGGGTGAGCAACATTTGCCCAATGACCAACATTACCAATTCCAATAAGTACAGCAGATATAATAGCTAAGCCCCAAAAATATAAGCCTTCTAAACCTTGAGTAGCTTCTAATGCTGTTACAACAAAAATCATAAAAAAACCAGATAGAGTAAATGCTCTTGACCAATTTTTCATTTTTCTTACATGTAGGTAATCACTATAGACAGGTTTACCAATAGTTTTTTTAATATCTTCAATATCTTTTTGAAGTTGTGCTTGGTCTATTTCATCATACTTAGCATAAATATGGTCATCAGGTAATTTTTCAAATGTACTTGAAGATATTTTAGTTTCTTCTGAAGTTCCTTTTTTAGCAAGTTCCTCTTGCTCTGCCCAGATTCTTTCTTGAGCAGCTATCTCTTCAGCTTCTTCTTCTGAAGTTATAGCTTCTCTTGCTTCTCTTATAGCATTTATCTCATCTAGTGATTTCTCTTTTTCTTCAGTAATCACTTCAGTTTCTACAACTGTTTCTTGTTCTGTTTTTGACAAAATATACTCCTCTTTTTTATGTGAATTATTTATTATTATCATTATATTTAAAAATACTTAAAAGTAGTTTTATAATTAAAATCTTATCTTTAATTTATACTTATAGGTTTAATGAAAATAAACATCAATTTAGATAAAATACAAATAATAAAAAAACAAATAAGAATCGGAGATTTTATGGACGCAGCCAAGTATATTTGGATGAATGGAAAATTTGTAAATTGGGATGATGCGAAGATACATGTCCTTTCACATACTATTCATTATGGAAATGGTGTAATTGAAGGAACAAAGGCTTACAAAACAGAAAAAGGTTATGCTATTTTCCGTTTAAATGAACATACTGCTAGATTAAAAGAATCAGCTAAAATGACTTTAATTGATATTCCTTATACAGAGGAAGAGATGAATCAAGCTCAAATTGAATTAATTAGAAAAAATGAATTTACAGGCGATAATGTATATATTCGCCCATTCGCATTTTTAGGTTATGGTGTTATGGGTGTTTACCATAAAGAAGCTCCAGTTGAGACTGTTATGTCTGCTTGGGAGTGGGGTGCTTACTTAGGTGAAGAGGGTTTAAGAAAGGGAATTAAACTTAAAATTGCCTCTATGACTAGACCAGCAAATACTTCAAGTATGGGTAAAGCAAAAGCAACTGCTAACTATTTAAATTCACAAATGGCTAAATTTGAAGCTATAGATTGTGGTTATGATGAAGCACTTTTATTAGATGACCAAGGTTATGTAGCTGAGGCTAGTGGAGCATGTTTCTTTATGATTAAAAATGGTGAGTTAATCACTCCACCAAATGACAACTCTTTAGCTTCTATTACTCAAAAAATGGTTATAGAGATGGCTGAAGACTTTGGTATGAAAGTTAGTCGTCGTAGAATCACTAGAGAGGAAGTTTATGTTGCTGATGAGGCATTTTTAACAGGTACAGCAGCAGAGATTACACCAGTAGCACAAGTTGATGCTAGAGAGATTGGAACTGGTTCTCGTGGTGAGATTACAGAGAAAATTCAAAGTACATATTTTGACATTGTGTTTGGTAGAAATGCTAAATATGAGCATTATTTGACTTATATAGATTAATAAAATGAAGGAAAATTTGCTTATGGCATCAGATATGAATGATTATTTTAACAAGAAAAAAAGTGAGAACAACAGTGGATTTAATAAATCTACAGGTGGTTCAGGTGGTAATGGTGGAGGTCCAAAAGGTCCTAAAATTCCAGAAATTAATATAAATATGGGTGGAGGAAAAACAGGCTTAGTATATTTTTTAATAGCTGTTGTTTTAATGCTTGTTATGGCTAAACCTTTTACTATTATTGAAGAGGGTCAAAGGGGTATTTTAAGTACAAATGGTAAGTACCAAGATATGGCTCTTTTACCAGGTTTACATTTTATAGTACCAGTAATTCAAAAAGTTTATATTGTAGATACTAAAGTTCGTATTATTAATTATGCTTCTCGTGTTGAAGTAAATACAAATACAGGAGCATCAGGAATTGGTTCAAAACCAGCAGTAACAGTGTTAGATAAAAGGGGTTTACCAGTAACAATAGAGCTTACTGTTCAGTACCGTCTTAATTCACAATTCGCTGCTCAAACAATTTCAAACTGGGGATTTAGTTGGGAAGATAAAATCATAAACCCTGTTGTTCGTGATGTTGTTAGAAATGTTGTTGGTAAATATGATGCTGAGTCATTACCACAAAAAAGAAATGTTATAGCTACTGAGATAGATAAAGGTGTTCGTGATTCTGTAACAGGACTTAAAAACTCACCAGCTATTTTACAGTCTGTTCAACTTAGGGAGATAGGTCTTCCTCCAAAAGTTAGAGAGCAAATTGAGAGAGTTCAAGTAGCAAAACAAGAGGTTCAAAAAGCTGAGCAAGAGGTTCAAAGAGCAAAACAAGAAGCACTAAAAAGAGCTGAAACTGCTCGTGGTATAGCTCAAAAAGCAAGAATTGAAGCACAAGGTAAAGCAGATGCTGTAACTATTGAAGCTAATGCTCAAGCTAAAGCTAACCTTTTAATCTCTAAATCATTAACAAGTCAACTTTTAGCATTAGAGCAAATTAAAGTTCAAGGTAAATTTAATGAGGCTCTTCGTGAAAACAAAGATGCTAAAATCTTCTTAACACCTGGTGGTTCAACTCCAAATATTTGGGTTGATACTAAAGATGTAAGACAAAGAACAACGGCTAAATAATGAGTTTAGAAAAAGCATTAAATAGAGTAGATTGGGAGAAGTGTGAGCTTCTTCCTGTAATTGTTCAAGATGTTGAAAACAATGAAGTTTTAATGATGGCATATATGGATAAAGAGGCATTAGAGCTGTCTTTATCTACTAAAGTGGCACACTATTTTTCAAGAAGTAAACAAAGAATCTGGAAAAAGGGTGAAACAAGTGGACACACTCAAACTATTCACTCTTTTTCACTTGATTGTGATAATGATACTTTACTTATAAAAGTTACTCAAGAGGGTGTTGCTTGTCATACAGGTCGTCGTTCTTGTTTCTTTACCGAGTTAGAATCTGGTGAAGAAAACTCTAAAGTAGAAGTAAATGCTAGTGAGATGTATGGTGTGATAGATACACTTTACCATACAATTCAAGAGAGAAAAAATGCTGACCCTTCAACTTCATGGACAGCAAAACTTATGACTAAAGGTGACAATACAATTTTGAAAAAAGTTGTAGAGGAAGCTGGAGAATTTTGTTTTGCTTATAAAGATAACGATGAAGCAGAGATGGTTTATGAATCAGCAGATTTAACTTACCATATGTTAGTAGCATTGGCTGTTAAAAATATCTCTCCAGATAGAATCAAACAAGAGTTAGCTCGTAGGTTTGATATGAGTGGAATCGCAGAGAAAAATTCAAGAAAAGACTAATGAAAGAAAAGATAAATAGTTTCATCTTAGGGCTAATTCCTTACGATTATGCTCTTTTTGGTGGAGTATTTATCCTTTTCCTATTTTTTTTAATTATCGCTATTTTAGTTAGAAAAAAAATTGGATTCTCAATTTTTTTAATGCTTATAGCTTTTAGTATACTTTTTATAGGACCAACAGTTGGTTATGTTGAATTACATAAATATCTTTATAAAAATAGTGTGACTATAACTTACCAAAATAAACTATCTTTTACAGAAGCTCTTGTTATTAAAGGTAATTTAAGCAACCTTTCTAAATTTGATTTTAAAGAGTGTAAATTAACTGCTAATGTTTTTAAAGTGACAAAAAATAAGTATAAAAATGAACTGTATAAATTTAAACCTTTTCAAAAAAAATCAATAGTAGAATATGATATATATAAAGATTCTACTATTAAATTTAAAATGATTATAGAACCTTTTACTTATACTAGAGATTTTAATGTTTCCATAGGAGCTAAGTGTAGATGACCCTTTTTAATTATTGGCATTATATTGTCTTTTTCTTTATTTTTTTACTTTTTGTTACAGGTATTTTATCTGCATTTAAACAAAAAAAACAAAAAACAGTTATTTCTATGATTTTTTCGGTAACTATTGTTAGTATTTTTTTAGCTATTTTTTCTATTTTAATAGTAGATAAATATACTAAAGAAGTTAAATTATACAAATTAAAAAATAAAAGATTATTAAGTACAGAACAAATAGTTTATAGTGGAATTGTTAAAAATACTGGTAATCATGAGATTGGTAAAGTTAAAATTGAGATTAAAATTGTTAATAGAGGTCATATGACAGGAAGTACAAGAGGTGGGGCCTCTTATTTTAAATCTAGCGGTTTATTTGACTTTCTTTCAGGTGGTTCAAATGTACTTTATAGACCTCAAAGTATAACAAAAGAGTTTTTAATTGCTAAAAACTTAAAACCAGGTAATGCTAAATCATTTAGAGTATATTTTAAATACCCACCATATTTTAAAAATGCTTCCGATTTTGCTAAGGTTTATGGGCATTAGTATTTAATCCCAAAAACCTTTAAAGCTTTATTTATATTTCTAATCTGTTGGTTCTTATCTCTACACCAAGTTGGAGCAAGTAAAGAATCATCATCTATCCCAGCAGTAACTCTTTGAACTGAAACCTCTTTTGGTTTTAGTTTTATAGATTCTACTAAAACATCAAGATAATCATCTTCACTAATTGGTACAAATTTACCACTAACAAAGTCATTACCTAAAGCTGTTCTTTTTACAACATAAAGTGGATGGTATTTTACAGAATCTATACCCCAGCTATAAGCTTGTTTAGAAGTTTCTATCATCATCTCTTTAGTCTCATCAGGTAAACCAAATATAAGGTGACCACATACATTTAAGCCCACCTCTTTAGACTTTAGAATCCACTCTTTTACATTATCGCTACTATGTCCACGGTTAATTTTATCTAGTGTTTCATCATAAACTGATTGGATTCCAAACTCTATCCATATCTCTTTATCTTTGTTTAATTCAGCTAAATACTCAAGTGTTTCATCTGTAATAGAATCTGAACGAGTACCTATGCTTAAACCAACAACATTATCAAATGATAAAGCTTTATCATAAAGTGCTTTTAGAGTTTCAAATGGAGCATAAGTGTTTGTAAAAGATTGAAAATATACTAAAAATTTTTCAGCACCATAATCAGAAGATTGCTTTTTACTAATCTCATCAAATTGAATCTCTAGTTGCTCTAGTTGTTTTTCTAAAAATGGGTTATGTGTAGAATCAAGATTAAGGTGGAAACCTTTAAGTTCTTTTATCTCATTTGTACTAGCAGAAAATGAATCGTTCTCACAAAAGGTACAACCACCTTTCGCGACAGTTCCATCAATATTTGGGCAAGTAAACCCTGAAATATTGATTCCAACTTTGTAAACTTTACAATCAAACTTATTTTTTAAGTAGTTGCCATAAGTGTAAATCTGTTCCATTAAATAATATACTTACCTGTAAAACAAGCAGTACAGTAACTATCGTCAGTAGCATTTACACTACGAAGTAAAGATGCTTCATCAAGGTAAGCTAATGAATCAGCTTCAATGTAATCACAAATCTCTTGGTTTGACATATTTGCAGCAATTAGATTCTCTTTATCTGGAGTATCTACACCATAAAAACAAGGGTCAGTTGTTGGTGGAGATGAAACTCTCATATGAACCTCTTTAGCTCCAGCTTCTTTTAACATTCTAATGATTCTTCTTGAAGTTGTACCACGAACAATAGAATCATCAACAACAATAACTTTTTTACCCTTGATAATGTCAGTCATAGGTGAAAGTTTCATTTTTACTTTTAAGTCTCTCATCTCTTGAGTAGGTTCAATAAAAGTACGACCAATATAATGGTTTCTCATAATCCCCATCTCATAAGGAATTCCACTCTCTTGAGCATAACCAATAGCAGATGGAACACCACCATCAGGAACAGGTATAACCATATCTGCTTCAACTGGGTCTATTTTAGCTAACTCTTTACCCATATCTTTTCTTGTTTGGTAAACTGATTGACCAAATACTTGAGAATCTGGACGAGCAAAATAAACATACTCAAATATACAATGTTTAGGAGTTGGCTCAAAAATTTTAATGCTTTGTGGAGCTTTTCCATCTTCAAAAATTAAAAGTTCCCCTGGTTCAACATCACGGATAAACTCAGCACCAACAAGGTCAAAAGCACAAGTTTCACTTGCTACAATGTACCCACCATTTGGAAGACGACCAAGACTAAGTGGACGGAATCCGTGTCTATCTCTCATAGCAAACATTTTTGTTCTACTTAAAAATACTAATGAAAAAGCACCCTCTATTTTTTGAACAGCATCTATGATTCTATCAAGAAGTTTATCTTGCTCACTTTTTGCTATAAGGTGTATAAGATTTTCAGTATCCATAAAAGTTTGAAAAATCGCACCTCTTTTTATAAGTCTAGTTCTTACCTCTTCAGCATTAGTAAGGTTACCATTGTGAACAATAGCCATCTCACCTAAGTCGTATCTAGCAAATACTGGTTGAGCATCTAGTATAGAATCATCACCAGCTGTTGAGTAGCGAGTATGACCAATAGCACTAGAACCACTTAAAGTTTCAAGTTTATTTTCATCAAAAACACTCATAACTAAACCACGATTCTTAATCGTATGAAGTTTTTTACCATCAGAAGAGCTTATACCTGCTGCTTCTTGACCACGGTGTTGAAGTGCATGAAGAGAAAAATAAGCTAACTTAGAAGCTTCTTCATGACCAAATATCCCTACAACTGCACACTTTTCATTCATATTTTCGAGCAAAATAGAATCCTTGTAAATTATTGTTAGAATTATACTCAAAATATATATAAAGTAAATAAAATTTGAGTGGAACATTAAATGCTTATAATTTAAAAATTATCTAAAAAGGTATGAGTATGGAGATTGTTTTACGCAATAATCTTATTCTTATAAAAACAGATTTCAATACTTTAAATAGTGTATGGATGAAAGATTTTTTACATCATCATTCAAGAGGTATGCTTTTTTTACCTAAGGCTGTTTTAGTATTTAGAAATGAAACATTAGTTGAAGTTAGAGAAGAGTTTTTGAAAAAATTAAGTGCTTATCACACTTTAACAAAAGAGTATTCGCATGAATTTTTCTTAAGGTCTATGTTAAAGTTTGACACTCAGCCAATACGAATCGAGTTAAATAAACTTCAAGAGCCTGAAAATATAGATGTGCATCTATATGCTTATGATAAAGATACAATTCTTATATCGTTAGATGTTCCAAACTCATGGGTTATGAGTTATTTTCGTTCACAATTAGAGGTTTATATTGAAAGAGGAACAGATATATCTTTGGTAGTTGATTTAAGTGATTATAATGCTAAAGCAAGGTTAGATAGAACTTTAAATAAAAAACATATACTACATTATCAAATAAAGTATAGTTATGATAATCATTTTATAAGTAAAATATATTCTGATTTTGCTAACTTTAGTTTTGGTGATTTGTGTAAAGATAATGAAAACAATGAATATAGTCAATTTTATACAGTTTTAGAATGTCCTATTGGTGCTTCTCAGGATGCTTTAAAAAAGAGTTATAAAAAACTTACAAAAGTTTACCATCCAGATAAGATTTTTAGTGAACAACCACATATGGTTGCTTACTATACTCAAAAGTTTCAATTACTTCAAGAAGCATATAAGGCATTAAAAGTTTAGTTTTTATGTAGAAGGAGATTAAAATCATCACAAGAGTAGAGAGCCAACTCTTTATCTTGTAGAGATTTTAACTCTTTAGAGAAACCTCTTTTAGAGAAAAGAGCTATTTGTGTTGGTTTAATATTTAATTTTTCACACTTATCTTGAACTTTATGTAATTCATTTTTATTTATTTTATGATTTTTCCATTTACATTCGGCTATAAATTTTTCATCTTTATCTGTAATTGTAAGTATATCTATTTCAATTTTAGCATCCCAATAACTTCCAGAACTAATGATGTTAGAATCTCTAATGTGGTAATTTAGTAGAATCTCAGATAACTCCTCAAATACTAAACTTGTGTAGCTATTTCTTTTTTCATCAAACTCTTTAAAAAAGTTGTTAAACTCACCATTTTTAATCTCTTTTATATAAGGAACTATAAAATAAAACCAAAATCTAACAAATGGGTCACTAAATAAGACTTTATGTGAGATTCTATGTCTGGAATCTGCTCTTTTTAATTTTTCATTAGGGTTGTTTTTTCTTGGAGATTCTTCTCTTGATAACTCTATTTGAATTAATCCAAGACTACAAAGTTCATTTATTATAGCCCCACCATTACCATTATTGAACCCAGCTCTATTAAAAGCAGAAAAGATTCTCCTGTCTCCTATGGCTAAAGCACGGAGTAATCTTTTATGTTCTTTATCTCCAACTTCTGTATTTATAATATTGTTTAATTTTGAAAATTTTTCTAAAATATTTTTTTGAATTTGGTATTTTATGTCACAACAAGTATCTACCTCAATCTCAAGACCACCAAAAATTGAAAAGTATTCAATTTGTTGTTCCATATCATCGGGATAGTTTTTAAAATAAAATTGGCGAAATTTTTCTAGTAGTTTATTATCTCTCATAAATGAAAGTTTATCATAAATTAGTTTTTAGTTTCTATATAGTATTTATATGATTTTTATAGTATTCTACTGTTTTTTAAATATAAATTTAGGTGTTTAGATGTTAATCCTTGCTACAGTTCTTTTAATTATAATTTTACTTTCAAGAGTTATTGAAGAATCTATTAAAATTCCAACCACACTTTCCATAATAATTTTTGCTTTTGGTTTATCATTTTTGTTTCCAAATATGTTTGTTATTAGTAATGAAGATTTTGATGAGATTCTTTACTTAATGTTACCAGTTATTTTACTACCAGATATTTTAAATATCTCTACAAAAGAGTTAAAAGAGCATATGAAAGAGATTTTTTATTTAGCTTTTATAGCTGTTATTATTTCCATTATAATTGCGACTATTGTAACTCCATATATTTTAGTTGAGTATAAATTTAGTTTAGGGATGTTAATAGCTCTTTTTAGTATGTTAATGGCGACAGATGCCATAACTGTTTCAGCAATTATGGGAAAATTTAAACTTCCTGAGAGATTAAAAATTTATGCTGAATCAGAATCTTTATTTAATGATGTAACAGCATTAATTATTTTTTATTTTATTGCCTTACCTCTACTTAATAGTGGTGAAGTAAATATTTTATCTATAAATTTAACATTATTTAAAGTTGTTTTATTATCTTTAGTTATTGGTGTTAGTATAGCTTTTATTGGCTACTTATTTATGAAAGTTTTAAAAGATTCTTTTGACCAATTTATAATTATATATTTAGTTGTTATTATCTCATTTATAGTAGCGGAACATTTTCATATATCTGGAATCTTGTCTATTATATCTTCTGTAATTAGTTTCAAACTATTTGTTCAAAATGAAAATGCTAGTCAATTTATAGAAAAAACTTCATATAAAAAGAATTATTCTATTTTAAGACAAATAAATAGGATTCCAACAATCACAAAAAGTGAATTTAGAGAGTATAAAAAAGAGGCTATATTTATTGGTATTTTTGCCAATAGTATAGTATTTGTTATTATCGCTAATATTATAAGATATGAAGATTTAGTTTCTTACTATAAAGAGATATTGGTTATATTTCTAATTACAAGTTTAGTTAGATATGGTGCGATTTTTACTATGGTTAAAATGTTTAAATTGCCAAATAGATGGATTCAGGCTTTAACTTTAGCTGGAAGTAAAGGTGCTTTAGCCATAATTATGAGCCATTCACTACCTGAAACTTTTATATATAAAGATATGTTCATAGCTATTATAATTGGTAATGTTTTATTAAGTACATTTATATATACATTATTATTAATGCTTCATATTTTTATAAATAAAAAAAATTATGAGAAAGATATTTTGGTTTTTAATGCGAAAGAAAATAGTACAGATAGATATATTAAATCATTAGTCAATATTATAAAAAAAGATATAGATACAAATGCTTTTAATAAACCTTTTATAGATGAGATTTTACAGCATGAATTAGCAAGGTCACAAAGACATAAAAATAAACTTTCTGTATTAAGTTTTAAAATTATGAAAAGTAATAAAAAAAGAAAACAATTAAAGCATATTGGCAAAATAATAGTTGATAAGACAAGAACAAATGATTACTTTGGAAAGATAGGAGAGAACCAATACATTATTTTAGCTTCAAATACATCTATTAGTGGTGGTGTGATTCTTGCTCAAAAACTTTTAACAGAATTTGATAAATTAAATAATTTAAAAGTTTTATTTGCCTTAACAATTTCAAACGATACAGATAAAATTGAAACCATATACGAAAAATTGGAAGATGCTTTAGAAAGAGCAAGTCACCCATCTGGTAGAAAAATAGAGATAGAGATTTAGTATTAGAAAATTTTAACACCTATTTTGTAAAAGTTGTGTTCAATTTTATTTATAAGTAAAGTTATTTTATTGTTATACATAAATAGTGATTCCATAATATGCCATCCTTTTATTTTAGTAATATATAAAATATAAGCAAAATACATTCCATATAATAGATTTCTTGCATAACCCTAGTGAAAAGAATCTATCACTCTTAGCACATCACTTTTCTTAAGAAAAGCTATCGCTATTACTCAATTCTTACTTAAAAAAATTAATGCACTCTGAGTAATATTTTCAATTTCATAGGTTATGCAAGAACTCTAATAAAAAAACATCAAATATTGAAACTTAAATTTATTTCGATATAATACGAGGTTTTTAAATAAATAAACTATCGTAGGGATTCTATAATGCTACTTTTTACTCCTGGTCCAACTCCAGTACCTCAAAATGTTCGTAACGCTATGGGTGAAGCAACTATGCACCACCGTACACCAGAATTTGAAGCTATTTTTGCTCAAACTAGAAAACATCTTTTTAAACTTTTTAATACAGATGAAGTTGTTATGATAGCTTCTAGTGGAACTGGTGCTATGGAATCAGCTGTTATCAACCTTTGCCATAACACACTTTTAAATGTTAACTCTGGTAAATTTGGTGAAAGATTTGGAAAGATTGCTGTTGCTCATAACCTTAAATCTGTTGAGATTAAAAATGAGTGGAACACACCTGTAAGTGTAGATGCTATCGTTGAAGCAGTAAAAGCAAACTCGGATATAGATGCTATAGCAGTTCAGATAAGTGAATCTGCTGGTGGTCTTCGTCATCCTGTTGAAGAGATAGCAAAAGCTGTTAAAGCTATAAACCCAAATATTATGATTATCGCTGATGGTATCACTGCTGTTGGTGTTGAAAAAATTGATGTTACAAACATTGACTGTTTAATTGCTGGTAGTCAAAAAGCACTTATGCTTCCACCGGGACTTGCTATTTTAGGTCTTTCAAATAGTGCTATTGAAAAAGTTGGTGCTGGTAAAGGTTACTACTTAAATCTTGCTTCTGAGATTAAAAAGCAAAAGCAAAATACAACTGCTTATACTGCTGCTACAACTTTAATCATAGGTCTTTTAGAGGTTTTAGAAACTATAGAATCTGATGGTGGAATTGATGAACTTTATGCTAGAACTGCTACAAGAGCAAAAGCTGTTAATTCAGCACTTCAAGCTATCGGCTTACATATATATCCAGAATCTCCAGCTAAATCTATGACAACAATAGATGATGAAAAAGCTTCAGAGATAAGAAAAGTTTTAAAAGAGGATTTTAAAGTTAATGTTGCTGGTGGTCAAGACCACTTAAAAGGTAAGATTTTCCGTATAAATCAGATGGGACTGATTCCAGATTATGAGATGGCATGGGTTGTAAATAGTGTAGAATTAGCACTAGATAAACTAGATGTGAGAACTTATGATGGAACTGCAAATAAAATATTTAATGAGATAACTTTCTCAATGGGTAAATAATGATTTTAGAACACGAAATTCCAACTGGAAGTAAACTTTACTTTGGTAATAGTGCCAAAATTAAGAGAAAAATAGAAAATATCGCTAGTACGATTTTAGATGATAATGGCTTTGAAGAGATTGTAACTCCAGTTTTTTCTTACCATCAACACCTAAGTATTGCTGATGATAAAGAGCTTATTCGTGTAAATGATGCTCAAAATAACTCTCTATCTCTTCGTGCTGATTCTACTATTGATGTTGTTAGAATCATAGAAAAAAGACTAGGTAGAAACACAGAGCAAAAAAAATGGTTCTATGTTCAACCTGTTTTTAGATTCCCAACAGAAGAGCAGTACCAAGTTGGTGTTGAGTTTATAGGTGAGAAAAAATTATCAACTGTTACAAATATAGCAGTAGATATTTTCAATAAACTAGAGATTGAGCCATTAGTTCAAATTTCAAACATTAAGATACCT
>Ga0256824_10000135_pt1 | contig 25470 bp, 29 predicted proteins | sample CV67metaG_FD_191570 | JGI IMG/M metagenome (GOLD analysis project Ga0256824, IMG submission 191570) | Hydrothermal vent microbial communities from East Pacific Rise, Pacific Ocean - CV67 | ecosystem: Environmental > Aquatic > Marine > Hydrothermal vents | place: Pacific Ocean: East Pacific Rise...
TCTCCTTACCTGCGTTTTCATCGAAGATATATATCAAAGAAACCACATCCATAGAGATATAAGAAGGACAAGTATAAACTCTATCTGTAAGAGTGTTCTTGCTAAGGGTTTGTAAGCATTAAACGCATGGTCTTTTGTAGTACTTAGGTACTTTAGAGACTTCACACGTTTTGCTTCAAGGGCAATGTAGACAACACTTATAAGCACCATCACAATATTTTCAAATGTAAAATCAAGATGCTTTGCTGCCATCATGATAACACCCGTGAAAATAACAAAACCTAAAATTGTAAAAGTTGTTGGCCAGAGGACTATACTGTGAAGTCGTTTATACTTTTTCAAGTCATTATAACTCATCAAGAAAAAAAGATTTAAAAAAATCACCGCTAAAATAACTACTGCACCGATACTATGTAGGGATAAACCCATGCTATACATTTCATTCATACCGAAATTATAGTAGAATATCTTTATTAAACAAAGAGGTTGGCACTATGGCAGTTACAGTTGAAAAAGCATTTGAATATATCTACACAAATATAAAACCAAAAACTATAAAATATCTCTCTATAGAAAAAGCACTTGGCTGCGTTTTGGCAGAAGATATCTATGCGACTCATAACCTACCACCCTTTGACAACTCAGCGATGGATGGATATGCTGTAAAACTTGAAGATAGTAACTCTGATGTAAAAGTTGAGTGCACTATCTTTGCAGGTGATGACTTCAAAGGCGAACTTCTCTCAGGTCAGGCTATAAAGATTATGACGGGTGCTCGTATTCCCCTTGGAACGCAATGTATTGTACCCATAGAAGATATAACACCAACATCAACAGGAGTCACACTTCCAGACAACCTCCAGATTTCAAAACATATCCGACTCAGTGGAGAAGATATCAAAAAAGATACACAGATTTTATCCAAAGGAGAGAGAGTAGATGCACATCAGATAACTCTTCTCGCTTCTCAAGGCATAACTCATGTAAAGGTATACAAACGCCCTCGTGTAGCTCTTTTTGCCTCAGGAAATGAACTCAAAATGCACTTTGAAGAGGTGACAGCATATCAGCTCTACAACACTAACTCTCCAACACTTTTAGCTCGTGCAGAGGAGCTTGGTTGTGAAGTAGAGTTTATAGGCACTGCGGTTGATACACTTGAAGATTTAAAAGCACATATCAAGACAGCTCTTGAGTGTGACCTAGTTATCACAAGTGGTGGAGTAAGTGTAGGTGATGCTGACTTCACAAAAGAAGCCTTTGGAGAGTTTGGTTATAAGATTCTCTTTGACAAGATAGAGATAAAACCGGGGAAACCTACAACATTTGGAAAGGTTGGAGAGACTCTTGTTTTAAACCTTGCAGGAAATCCACTAGCCGCGGCACTTAACTTTGAACTCTTTGGAAAAAGTATCATTTATGCTCTAAGTGGTGCAAAGTCTAAGTTCCTCTCAAGCATACGAGCTAAAATGAAAAGTTCTTATAAGTTAAGAGCAGGAAGAAGAAGCTTAGTTCCGGGTTATTTTGATGGAGAGTATTTTAGTGTATATGAGAGCTTCGCACCAGGAATGATAGCACCACTTGCAAAATCAAACTCTTTTATCATGATAGATGAGAGCTGTTCTCTTTTAGAAGAAAACGCAGAGGTAAAGGTTCTGAGTACGAAGTTTGATTTTACTTCCTCTGAGTTACACTCCCTAGTTAGCTCTTAAACGCAGGGAGGATTTACGAAGGTATCTCCTGCAACTATTTTTAGCATTAGTTTTGGGTCTTTAAAGTCACTTAAAACTTCTTGTGAAAACTTTATATCTTCTAGGTTTATAAGTCCCATGTTTGTAGAGTAAGCATCCTCATTAAAGCATTGGGCATAACCTGTCTGCGTTTCATGAACTATAATAGAGTTTAGCTTCACCTCTTTTTCACCATTTGAACTAGATGTAAGCGAAAGAAGTCTATCTATCATCACAAAGATAACACGAGAAAACTGTTCTGCTGAAGGGGAAACTGGAAGTTCAACCCATCTCAAAGAGTGCGCTTTCATATCTTTGAGATACTCACTATCATCCCCAGACCATAAAGCAACAGCATGATCAAAACTCTCTATAAGGTCTTTCATATTTTGCTTCATAAGTCCAAAATCATACACCATCTGCCCATTATCCAAAAAGTTTGATTCAAAAAGGAGTTCTACTCTGTATGAGTGCCCATGAAGAGAACTTCTACACTTAACAGTTGAGCAACCACGAACAATATGTGCATTTTCAAACTTAAACATTTTACGAATTATCATCTAAACACCTTTGTTAATATCCCAAATTCTTATATGAAGTCTATCTGAGAAATTATACCCTTTTGCCTTACAGAAATCTATAAGGGGTTCGGTATTTGCCTCTACCTCTTTTTTGTCTCCACCTAGTGGCATACAGTAAACCCGTGTTGATGGGGAGTGTATAAGTATCTCAGAGAGTTCCTCTTCTAAACCAAGGTTAATAGACTCAGCATCTATAGAGAACTTAAAAAAAGCATCTGCTGCGTTTGAAGCGAGATTATAGATAACATCACCTCTTACTCTTTTACTAAAGGCTTCATTAGAGTTTGTCAGTTTCACAGAGAGAGCAAAAATACACTCTTTATAAATAGGGTGTTTTTCAAAATCTACATTCAAAGAGCCATTTGTCTCAAAAGTGATTCTATGACCGAGTTTATGCACTCTTTGTAGGAACTCTATAAACATACTTTCATTTGCATATATCAAAGGTTCACCACCAGTAAGAACAATGTCTACTGGAATCTGAGGTAACTCATACAAAGAGAGCACACTCAGCAGTTCCTCTGCGTTTTGAATAGGTGCCCAGTTAAAAGAGAAGTGTTCCTTGTTTACTGCATAAACAGTGTCACATCCTAAAACTTCAGTTCCATCTGTAGCTTTTTCTACACAACCGAAACCTTCGCACTTCATATTGCACCCGCCAAAACGGAAAAAAAGTGAGGGAGTACCTACATACTTCCCCTCACCTTGAATAGAGTAAAAATGTTCTACAAGATAAATCACCTATCAACCACCTGTCTCATAGAACGCACGAGAAGAGACTTCACCATCCTCGCCACCCCAGCGATTTTTCTCTGGTTTTGTTCTTACAACTTCTTTTAGGACGGCTGCTGCACCCTTAATATCTCCACGTTTTATAGACTCTGCAATACTCATAGCCTCATCAAAATAGAGACAAGGTATGAGGTTCCCCTCTGCTGTAAGTCTTATACGGTTGCACTGCTTACAAAAGTCATCTGCATATGGCTCGATAATACCAAATCTATATCCATCTTTCATAGTATAGTAGTGAGACGGTGAAGTACCATCAAAGCCATCATCACTAAACTCATACTTCTCACGAATAATTGCTAAAAGTTCAGGAGACTTGAGTCCTTTTATATCTGGACTTGCAAACTTATTTTCCATGTATTCGATAAATCTTATGGACATATTACGCTCTTTACAATACTCTAATACTTCAAGTATTTCATCTGCGTTTACAGTCTTCATAGGAACCATATTTACTTTTACTTTTAAGCCTACTTTTCTTGCTTCTTCAACACCCTCAAGTACATTCTTGAGAACATTTTTTCCTGCAATATCTTGTGCTACTTCTGGCTTAAGAGTGTCTATACTTACATTGATGCGTTTAAGTCCAGCATCTTTTAAACGTTGAGCCGTTCCCTTAAGTAAGAAAGCATTTGTAGTCATAGCAAGGTCAATAGATGGTTCATAGTCATAAATCATCTTTATAAACTTATCTAAGTCTTCGCGAAGGAGAGGCTCTCCACCTGTAATACGAATCTTATTCACACCCTCATCGATTGCAACTTTCATAAACTCAAAAAGTTCTTCAAAACTCAAAAGATTCTCTTTTGGAACCCATGAAAATGGCTTTTCAGGCATACAGTATGTACATCTAAAGTTACAACGTTCTGTTACTGAAACACGTAAATAATCTACTACTCTATCATAGCTATCAATTAGCATTGTTTTTCCTGTAAGTTTTAGTTGTTAACATTATAACTATTATAATCTTGAATTACCATCGTACCAGTCATTAAGTCATGTAATGAACGTTTATCTTTTCTATAAAATCCCACAAAAAGACCTAGTAAAAATGTAGCTGATAATAAAAATGAGAGAAAACGCAGCACTGCTTGAAAAAGAGTGATATTTTGAGCAGTTTTTGCATCAACTACTTTTATTTGATAAGCTTTTTTTCCTGGTGTTTGACCAAATTTATATAGTAACACTGTGTAAATTATTCCATAAAGAACAACGCCCAGAAGTGGTGCTAAAGTAGAAGATTGGAACTCATCTTTTCCATTTAGCACAACATAAGTGATAAAGTAAAGTATAGGAATATATATCATAAACATATCTGTTATAAAAGCTTTTATCCTATCTGGATTACTCGCATACTTAAAGCTCTGTTTTGTGTTTTGGTTTTCTTGTTTTGGGAGTTTTGTTTTTTGTTTTAATTTTCTAAATCTCATGGAAAGATTATAGCCAAGTGAAGATAAAAATTTGGCATAAAAAAAGGGGCTAAAAGAAAATCTTTTAGCCCCTTAGGATTTCATTAATTGCTAAGGCGATTAATGAAGGTCACGCCAAACTTGTTTTTTCCAAAGAAGTGCAAAGATAGCGAAGATAATGATATAAATCATTACATTTTTACCAACTGCTTCTCTCTCGTGACGTTTTGTATCACCAGAGTCCTCTAGGTACTCTATAACTTTCTCAGCACTTTCAGCAGTTACACCAACGCGAGGCATTGCTGTTCCTTCTAAATGAGACTGAGGGTTTTCGATAAAAGTACTTATGAAATGCTCACCACGTGAACGGATATACATACTTAAATCTGGTGGTAATTTACCCATATAAGCAGTAAGTGCATCTTGATACTCAATAACTTTGATATCAAATGCTAACTCATCTTTTTTATGTTTGAACATTGGTTTAGAACCAATTTGTGTCCATCTTTCATACCCTACAGCGTGACATCTACCACAAGCATTTTCAAATGCGATAGCAGGTGTTAACTCTTCAGGTTTAACAGCGATAGACTTAAGGTAAGCAACCATATCAGCAACTTCTTGGTCTATATCTCCGCCAGCTCCGTAAAACTGCATCATTGGGTGCATTTTTCCAGACTCTGGAGTGTATTTGTGTTCTACCATAAGGGCATGAGTAGGGTTTTTAATAAGGTCTGATAAGAACTTCTCATCAAAAACTACACCAGCATTACTTAAATCAGGTGGGTTAACACCATAAGATTGTGCTGCTGTTACTGCATCCATTGGTGCTGGCATACCAGCTACTTCTATAGAGTGACAACCGGCACAAGCACCAGCTCCCATAACTAACTCTTGCCCACGAGCTGCATCACCAGTTTTTGTAACTGCTGGAAGATCTGCATAAGCAAAACCTTCACTCTCTATGTGCTTATGCATTTGAGCATGTGCAAAAGGTTCAACTAAATAGTATACAACTAGTGTAAAAATTACTACTACTGCTAGTATTAATGGTTCTTTATTTTTCATTTTCTACCCCTAAACCTTTTTTTCAAACATTGTAATGATTGGAAGTGCAATCCACAGTGCAATAAATGTTAATGCAGCATATAAACCAATGCTACTAAAAATACCTTCTGGAGGTAATTTACCCATAGCTGTAAGTGCTATCATATCGATTAACAGTGCCCAGAACCAAATTCTGAAAAGCCCACGACGAGATGCAGGTACAGTGTTTGGACTTCTATCTAAGAACGGAAGCATCATAAAGATTACTTGTGCAAATGCAAATGCCATTAGACCAATGTCAGTTGAGAATGGACGTAAAATCTCATAAGACCATAAGAAATACCACTCAGGGTAGATGTGTGCTGGAGTCTTAAGACCATCAGCAGGATCAAAGTTAACTGGATCCATAGCAAAACCGTAGTTGTAAAATACAAGATAGAAAAAGAACACTAAGAAAACTCCAACAACCATCAGATCTTTAGCCATAAAGTCATTTGCAAAACGCATAACTTTACTTCCAACTTTGTCACCATCTAAGTACTTTTTAGCTTCTACATCAAAATCAATCTCTTCACCATCTTGGTTATTAACATGTGGAATACGAAGTGCACCGAAGTGTAAACCGATAAGACCCATAATAGCCAAAGGAATAAGAAGGACGTGTAACATAAAGAAACGACCAAGGAAAGCTTGTGCAGGAACATAATCCCCACGAATCCACTCAACTAAACCATCAGCATGTAATGAACCACCAGCGAATAAGTTAGTAATAACCATACCAGCCCAGTAAGACATTTGACCCCATGGTAACATGTATCCTGAAAATGCTTCTGCTGAGAATGCTACAAAAAGAAGCATACCAGAGATCCAAATCATTTCACGACCTTTCTTATAAGAACCGTAATAGATACCTGTAAACATGTGAATGTAAATAATTAAGAAAACAACAGATGCCGCAACACCGTGAACATGTCTCCATAACCAACCGAAGTCAACTTCGCGCATGATTGTGTAGTTTACACTGTTAAATGCTTCTGCCGTTGTTGGTACGTAGTACATTAAAAGAAATATACCTGAAACAACTAATAGAGCGAATGTGATTACAAGAACCATACCCATTGCCCATAAAAAGTTGATGTTTTTCGGAATCCAATACTCCGACATCATCACCTTTTCCACTTTTTCGATTGCTAAACGCTGGTTTAACCAATCTTTAATACTTGTAGCTTTTGTAAAATGTGCCATTTATTCTCCCCTACGCTTTTAGAGTAATGCCATCTTCTAGCATCTTCTTATATTCTGGACCTTCTTCACCTAAAACAAGAGTCTTTCCATCAATTCTAAAAGGAGGAATATCTAATCCACGTGGAGGTGGAGCTTTTGTAACATCACCACTAATATCATACATACCACCATGACATGCACATAAAAAGTTTTCTTCGCTTTTGTTATAACTTGGAATACATCCAAGGTGTGTACAAAGACCAAGATTCACTAAGTAAGCTTCACCATTCATCATGATTGTTCTGTTCTTTTGTGTTTCTGTTAATTTTGCTGTCATTTCTGGAGTGTATTTCAGTACAAATACTGGTTTTCCTCTCCATTTTTCTGTTACAAGCTCATTTTCAGCATATGCTGACATGTCTAGAGTTGTAAATCCCGCTGCTTTTACACTTGGGAGGGGATCCCAAGATTTTTTCATTGCATAAAGAGAAGCTATCGCTCCAACTCCAGCAACAGCACCAAATGCTTTACCCATAAAACCTCTACGGCTACTATTTTTCATACTTACCCACTTATTGTGAAATTTACCCACATTATATACTAAATAAGTTTTAATTAATTATAAATTTAAGTTCTCTTTTATAATTTTACTCATTTTGTTGTCATTTTGGGTAATTGTGACATATTTTATATCATTAATTGTTTTTAATATCACATTAATTTGATTAATATCAAAGCTTTCAAGACAAGGAACACCTAGTTCCTTAAAAATTTCATTCATATCTTTTGTATAATCTTCTCTTTGGATATAAATAGGTTTAGCACCACTTGCAAGAGATTCTAATACAGCTTGAGGAGATGATGTTATCAGAACCTCAGAATTTAATATCATCTCATCATACTCTTCAAAATCAAAACAGTTTGTAAACTCTTCTCTTAACATATCTTCATAATCTAAAAAATAATAAAAACCAAGTTGAAGATGCACATTTAAACTTTTTAAATCTTCAAGGTTCTTTGCTAAATCTTTTTCATAATCATCATCCCCAAAAAAGTAAGAGAGCTTGACTGTTTTTTCTCTTTTTTCAAAGTATCTATCTGCAACTGCGATAGTATCATTTGCAACATGTATAAAAGGAAAGAAATACTGTTGCATATCTTCAAGCATTATAGGGTTTGCCTCATCAGAGTCAAAGACTAACTTGTCTCCATGATGTGCTATCTGAGGTATATTTCGTACAACATCAAGTCCAACACTATTTTTCACTCCAAAATCACGAGCAATCTGAGCGATACGAAAGTCTGAAGATAGAAGTGTAAGTTCATCATCTCCAAGATAACTGATAATAGCCGCCGCACGACGAAATCTATCAAGTCCTATTCTGTGTCCTGTATGAACATAATAAAATGTACGCATTATTTTCCCTCTTTACTATCGCGTTTAGCAATTTTTATATATATGTGTAGTATCTCAATAGCTGCTGGTGTTATACCACTTATGTTCATAGCTGCTTGAAGTGTAGGTGGTGCAAAGCTTTTAAGTTTCTCTTGCACCTCTTTACTTAGCCCACTCACTCTCGTAAAGTCAAAGCCCTCCGGAATAGCGATTTTAAGATACTTTTTCATTCTCTGTATCTCTTCACTCTGCTTATCTATATAACGAGCATATTTTCCCTCAACTAAAATCTCTTCTCTAATATAGTCATCATACTGTTCTAACTCTGGAACTATGATAAGCATTTTTGCCACATCAAAAGTTTTTCTAGCTACGAGTTGTTGTGCTGTTGAAACATCTCTTAAAGGCTGCTCATCCATCTCAGCCAAGCGAGCATTAAACTCTTTGTTTGGAGTAAACTTTGTATCTTCTAAAAGCTGTGCACCATATCGAATCTGCTCATCTTTGAGTTTTACTCTCTCATACTCTGCATCGTCAATAAGCCCTAGCTCATGTCCATACTTCCCAAGACGAGTATCTGCTGACTCTTCACGTAAAAGAAGTCTATACTCTGCGCGAGATGTGAACATTCTGTAAGGCTCATTTGTCCCTTTTGTAACAAGGTCATCTATAAGAACACCGATGTATGCCTCATCACGACGAAGGACTAAAGGCTCTTTACCTTGTAAACTAAGCCCTGCGTTTATACCAGCCATAAGACCTTGAGCCGCTGCTTCTTCATAACCTGTTGTTCCATTTATCTGACCAGCACAGTAGAGTCCACTTATCTTCTTAGTCTCAAGTGAGTGTCTTAGTTCTCTAGGGTCTACAAAGTCATACTCTATGGCATAACCATAACGGACTATTTTCGCGTTTTCAAGTCCTTTTACTGACTTTATCATCTCGCGCTGTACCTCTGGTGGAAGTGAAGTTGAAAGACCATTTATATAACACTCAGTATTGTCAAAAGTCTGTGGTTCTATAAAAAGGTGGTGTCTATCTTTGTCTGCAAACTTGCTTACCTTATCTTCTATACTCGGACAGTAACGAGGAGATTTTCCCTCTATCTGACCCGTAAAAAGTGGTGCTCTATAAAAGTTTGAAGAGATTATTTCATGTGTGAGTTCATTTGTATAAGCGATATAACAAGGAAGTTGTTTTTTAGTAGCACGAAACTCTTCACGATTTGTTCTAAAGCTAAAAGGAGAAGGGAGTTCATCACCACCCTGCTCTTCCATCACAGAAAAGTCAATAGTCGAACTATCTATGCGAGCACACGTCCCTGTTTTCAATCTATCTAAAGAGAGTCCTGCATCATTTCTAAGTGAAGCAGAGAGACCCTCACTGCGTTCTTCACCATAACGTCCAGCTTTTTTCTGAATCTCTCCAACATGGATGATTCCATTTAAAAATGTACCTGATGTTATGATTACTTTTGAAGCCATATACTCATTTAAAAGATCAGTTTTCACACCCTTTACGACTGCGTTTTCAATGATGAGAGACTCAACTGTCTCTTGTGCTAAGTTTAGGTTAGGTGTATTTAAGACAACATTACGAGCGATAACTCTGTACTTGTCCATATCTATCTGTGCACGTGAGCCACGAACAGCTGGACCTTTAGTCTGATTAAGTATGCGAAACTGGATTCCTGCCTCATCAGTGATGAGTCCCATCTCTCCACCAAGAGCGTCTAGTTCACGAACCAAATGCCCCTTCGCTAAACCACCAACAGCAGGGTTACAAGAAGTAGCACCTACATTTTCTGCTAGCATTGAAATTAGAAGAGTTTTATGTCCCATTCTTGCACATGAGAGTGATGCTTCAACACCTGCGTGCCCACCACCTACTACTATTACGTCATACTTCATTTATCCACCCTATTTGTCTTATCAAGTTATTTAGTCGAGGTAACTTATTAATTTAGGCGAATTTTAGCATTTTTTAGTATCATTTGCATAATACTATTAAAGGTTTTGATATGAGTGAAGATTTATTTAAAGATTATACACCAGAAGTTATTGAGTATGACGAAAAGATAGATGGTGGTGATGAACATAAAATCAGAGAAAACCATCTCGATATAAAAGAGACCTTATTAGAAAAAATCAGAAAAGCCAAAGCGGCGGCTAAGGGTAATAAAACTACCTTTAGAGGAAATATAAGAACGGAGAATGAACAATAATGATACAAAAGGCAAATACAGCATACAATGCTAAAGACTACACCACTGCGTTTACTCTCTTTACTCGCCTAGCACAAGAGGGAAATGCTGATGCACAAACATCACTTGGATATATGTACCAAAATGGACAAGGGTGTGAAAAAAACGATGCAAAAACCTTAGAACTTTACACTCTAGGAGCAGAGGCTAACCAGCCATATGCCCTTTTCAATCTCGCAATTTTATATGAAAATGGAATTGGAGGAGTCCAGCACGACCAGTTTAAAGCACATGAACTTCATCTCAAAGCAGCAGAACGTGAGGTTCCACCTGCACAGTATGAGGTTGGACTTATGTTAGAACGTGGTCTTGGCTGTATTCAAAACTATAGTGAGGCTGCGTTTTGGTATGAAGAAGCTGCAAAACGCGGTCATATACAAGCCTTTAATAACCTCGGTGTTTTATATAAAGAGGGACATGGTGTACCCAAAGATGATGCAAAATGTTTTATCTGTTTCAGTCGTGCTTCTGAGGGAGGACTTGCGCAAGGTCACTACAATCTTGGACTCCTTTATGATCAAGGTGTAGGCTGTGAAACAGACAATGACAAGGCACTCGACTTATGTCGTAAAGCTGCCTATGCTGGACATGAAAAAGCAAAAGATATCATCAAAGGTCTTCAAGAAGATGGAAAGATAGTTTTTTAGACAATAGACTCAAGATTTACTTGAATCTATTTGTACAGATTTTTAATACAATTATTTACATAAAGGAAGCACTTGTTTACGGGACTCATACGAGAAATCGCAACTGTTAAAAACTTTGTTGGCTCAACACTGAGCATAAAGGCAAAACTAAAGGCTAAACTTGGAGATAGTATCGCTATAAATGGTGCTTGTCTTACAGTTATAAAAGTTTCAAATGATGGTTTTAGTGTTGAACTTTCTCCAGAGAGCCAAAAACATCTAGTTATCCAAAACTATAAAAATGAAGTTCATATAGAACCTGCTATGATGATGGGCGATAGGTTTGAGGGTCATGTAGTCCAAGGTCATGTTGATGCTATAGGTACAGTTAGTGACATCAAAAATCTTGGTAACTCTTATGATGTTTTCATCAAGGTAGATGCTTCACACATCGCCTTTATAGTCCCAAAAGGCTCTATAACTATAGATGGAGTTAGTCTTACTGTAAACGATGTAAACGCAGATACATTTAGGCTCACAATCATTCCACACACTATGAAAGAGACACTTTTTAAGAACTATAAAAAAGGTTATAAGGTAAACATAGAGACTGATATGTTTGCTCGATATGTCTCCCATATCTTAGCACATCAGACAAAAACATCTTCACTCACTTGGGGTGAAGTAGATGCTATTAACACTACTTTCTAATTAAAATATGGCAATTTGCCATGTTTTTCAAATAAATTTCAAAAATCAGTATAATTATTTCGGTACAACTGGTTTGTTTAACTTTCTGTTACGGGTGAATTTAAGGGAGTGGAGTTTAGTTAGGGTGTCTCCAAGAGGAGGACACACCAGTGAGAATTCTCATTGTCCTAATGGTTTTAGCCGTTTTAGCAGAACGTCTTTACTAAAAAATGAGAGCGAAAGCTCTCATACCATTAGAGCAATTGTATCATATTAGGACAAATAATCAAAAATAAAATACTCAAAGACATCTTTGGACACAACAACTTTCGTGACCTACAAGAAGATGGTGTGGACTCTATCTTAGAAAACCGTGACCTCCTTATGATACTGCCAACTGGTGGAGGAAAAAGTCTTGTTTTTCAACTTCCAACTATGATGATGGAGGGTATAACTATAGTTGTTTCTCCTCTTATCGCACTGATGCAAGACCAAGTAGCAGCTCTCAAAGCCCAACAGATAAACGCAGAGATGATAAGCTCTGCTCAGACATATGAAGAAGTAGATGACATCATGTATGCGGCAGTGAATGGGGACTTGAAATTTCTCTACTTATCTCCTGAACGATTAAACAATGGCAGAACACTAGACTTTTTACATAACCTAAACATCAACTTTTTTGTGATAGATGAAGCACACTGTATTAGTCAGTGGGGACATGAGTTTCGTGATGACTACCGAGCACTGGGAAACTTAAAAGCGAACTTTCCATACACTACTATAGCTGCGTTTACTGCTACCTCTACTGATAATGTTACGCAAGATATTATGCGAGAGTTACGTATGAATGAACCTCTCTTACTCAAGGGAAAAATCTTTCGTAAAAATATCTTTATCTCTGCACAAAGACGTATCAGTAACGGTCAAGCACAACTCAAAAACTTTCTCTCTCGTCATGCAAATGAGTCTGGAATCATCTATGTAAGTTCACGTAAAAAGACAGAAGAACTCTCAAGTTTTTTAAACCAAAATGGCTATAAGGCGCTCCCTTATCATGCAGGACTTCCCCAGCATGTAAGAGAACAAAACTTCAAAGTCTTTGTCAATGATAATGTTGACATTATGGTTGCTACCATAGCTTTTGGGATGGGAATAGATAAAAGCGATATCCGATTTGTGGCACATATGTCTCTACCAAAATCACAAGAAAACTACTACCAAGAGATAGGAAGAGCGGGACGGGATGGAGATGACTGTGAAGTTCTTTTACTCTTTAATGCAGGAGATATTGTCCTGCATAAGCGTTTCTTACTTGAGATACAAAATGAAGAGTATAAGAGCCACTTAGAGACTAAGATTGACCAGATTTATAAGTACTCAACAAGTGAAATATGTTTTCATAAACAACTCGCAGAATACTTTGATGATACTCTTGATGAGTGTGGAGATAGATGTGACAACTGTCTAGACTCCGATGATAAACGCCAAGATATTACCACCGAGTCACAGATGATTCTCTCCTGCATCTATAAAACGCAGCAGGGTTTTGGAAAGAACTATCTAATAGATATCCTACGAGGCTCTACTGAACAAAAACTCTTAGCAAACGCAGCTGATAAACTCTCCATGTATGGGATAGGAACACAGCTGAGTAAAAAAGAGTGGTTTGTAATAGTTGAAAGACTGATAGAACTCAAGGTAGTCGAACTAGGAGAGTTCAGTGTTTTAAAACTTACAAACAAGGCTATAGAAGTTTTAAAGTCGCTTCAAACACTCGATATAAAATCCTCAAGACTCCAGATAAATGTTAAAGAGAAAAAAGTAAAACAAGCAAAAGAGTTTGACTATGATGAGGAGTTATTTGAAGAACTCCGTCTAAAACGCAGCTCTCTAGCTAGTGAAATGGGAGTTCCTGCCTACATCATCTTTAGTGACAAAACACTCAAGCACCTTGCAAATGATAAGCCGACAGATAAAGAGAGTATGCTAGAGGTAAATGGAATCGGAGAGAAGAAATTTACTCAGTTTGGAGAAGAGTTTTTAAGTGTTATCAACGACTAGTCAAGGTCTATGCTAAAGCCAAGACCTATGTTATAGCCATTGAGTCCATTTCCTTTTACACCGCTGAGTTCAAGAAAGAAACGCGATGCCCACCACGGCTCAGAGGGAGTGTTCCAGTAGGCTACACTTCCTAAACTACTATAACTACTCACGTTCGTAACCTCACTAACTATACCTGTCAGGTAGTTAGTGTTTGCATAGACTTCTAGGCTAAGATAATTTTGCTCATACTCAAAAAGTTGTGGTGTTTCTACTCCTGCACTCAGTGTTGTGATACTTGACTGCGAGCTAAAGGATAGAACATCCTCAAAAGCGAAACTCGACTTTGTTTCATAAAGTTTATAGCCAAAAGTAAGATAAGGTTTATAGCCTTTAAATCTTGGTCTATACTCGCCTAAAACAAAGACCTTGTAACTTAGGTTATCACTATAATTTGAGTTAAAAAAATCCTCTATCACATTTCCTACATCTCCATCAGGCTGCTTTACACTAGCACCTGCACGCGAGTAGATAAGTTCTATACCTCCACAGAGGCTTAAGTCCTCTTCAAACTTATATCGAACACCTCCACCTAAACCAGCAGTATATGTCTGAATATGATTTAAATAGTTCAACACACTATTACTTGGTGTTTCTTGAATCTTTCCTGTAAGATATGTACGACTATAACCTACATTTCCCACTAGAAAATAGTTTAGTTTTTCACTACTTCTAAAGTGGTAAGTAAAAGGAAGATGATAAACTTGCATATCAACATCTACGGCAGTATTTGTAAAGTGGTAAAGCCCAGAACTCAGTCCATCTTGTGATGTGAAAATTAGTAAGGTGTTTATGGTGGCTGCGTTTAACTTATTGACATCTTCTGTACTCTCTATGTTACTTGCATAAAGGTCTAGAACTAAGAATACACATACAAGAAAAGTTCTCATAACTCATCATCTCTTAGAGAAATAACATCTTTATTGCAAGAAATTTTATGCTCCATATCTACCTTCTCATAGATTTCAAGCTCACCAAAAGAGGCGACTGTTGCAGCTCTGTACTCTTTACCTGCGTTTAGATAGAGATTAAAGCCATTTTCATATAGGGCGAGTCGTATCTTTAGAGCTATGGAGTAAGTTGTCAAAACTCCACTTCTCTTCATAGCTCTTTGTATATCGCTAAAGTACTCTTTTGTCCAGAGGATTTTGTTTACACTCGGAGAAAATGCATCTTGATAAACAATGTCAAAGCTATTTTCAAACTTCCTTATGTACTCTCTTGCATCCCCTAAAAAAACCTCTATATAAGTGTTCTCATCTTCATATACGCCCTCTTCACTCAGTGCTTTTATGATAGGTTTTAAACTCTCAAACTCTTCTGGATAAGTAAAGTCTTTGAGTGATTTTACAAGTGATGCATCAAGCTCTGGAGAGTAGATTTTTAGTTTTGTTTTTGGAGAGTGTTCTTTGTAGTAAAGTAGCGTACATAGGGTGTTAAAACCTAAACCATAACAGATATCTAGGATTTGGAGTTCATCTCTCTCTTGTAGGGACTTAAACGCAGGTATAACATGTTTGAGATAAGACTCTTGAAGTGCTCCATCTTTAGTAGAGTGATAATGTTCATCATACTCTCTTGAGTAAGCAGTATAAGAGCCATCTTCACTCAGGGTCATGGTATGTAATGAATCATTAAACACTATAGTCCATTGCCCCACATATGCATCTTCTTAGCCATTACAAGGTCATACTCGGGCAGTACATCTATCTCATTTGCTGAGCGAAATTCCATCTCCGTTAGGAACTCTTTAAGTGCCTCAATATCCATAGTACCTTTTTTCTGCATAATGATTATATCAGCAGCATTGGCTAAGGTTGCATAGGCTATTTTGGTAATGCCTTTTTGATTTTCATGAAGATGAAAGATGTCTTTAAAGACTACTATATCATGTGTTCTTGGTAGTGCTCGAAAGGGCTGTTTGAAGTTTTTTATATGTTGGATTTTTGCATCAGGATAATGTTGAGCAATTTCTATTTCATTCTCATCGTAGATGACAAGGTTAAACTCACCATCAACTGTTTTGATAAGCTCACTCAGTGCTTGAGTTGTCTCATCAGCTGATGTTGTCACTTGAAGGTAATGATTACCAGGGAGTGGATTAAAAAGTTCTAAAAACTGTTTTAAATCCATCATAAGTCCTAGTAAGCTAAGTCGTGAAGTTCACGGAAAAGATATGCCTCTACTATTTCATCTATAGTTGTTTGCGTATGTGCGACTAAAACTATCATAGACATATTCATAAAGTCCATCACTGGTTCTGAGTCGTTGTTTACAACAGCAGCCTCTGACCAGTTTTCAAATGCATCAAACTTTTCATTATGAAGAACCTCTACAAGCTCTCCCTCTTCTATACGAAGTTGTGCCCATACCTTAGCTTCAAAAACCTTTGTTATCTTGGCTTCTTGAACCTCAGTTGAGTCCATTGGTACTAGAACTAACACTAGTCTACTTTTGAAAGGTCTAAAGTAAGTGCATCGTTATCCATGATGTCAATATCTTTTCTAAGTATTGATGATGCTATCTCTTTAGCTTCATCAAGTGAGTGCATTTTATATGTACCACACTGATAAATATTTAACTCTGGAATATCCTTCTGTTCTTTAACATCTAAAACATCTTTCATTGAAGCTTCCCAAGCATCAGCAACTCTCTCTTCAGAAGGAGTTCCTAGAAGACTCATATAAAACCCTGTACGACAACCCATAGGAGAAAGGTCAATAATCTCTACATTTTTTGTATTAAGATGCTCACGCATAAAACCTGCAAAAAGGTGCTCTAATGTATGAATACCTCTTTCTGAAAGTATCTCTTCGTTTGGTTTCACAAAACGCAGATCAAAAACTGTAATATCGTCACCAGAAGGTGTTTTCATCCCCTTAGCTTTACGAACTGCTGGAGCTGGCATGATTGTATGGTCTACTGTAAATGAGTCTAATAATGGCATTTAAAATCCTTTGTTTAATTAGCCGTATTCTATCTAATTTTTATTTATGTACCTTGAAAATAATGAATTATATTATTTCGCTACTCTAACGCAGTTTCTACCATCCATCTTTGCTCTATATAAGGCATCATCAGCTTTTCTTAATACATCGTCAAAGGATTCATTATTTTGCACTTCATGGTTTACACCTATAGAAATTGTTATAAATACTTCCTTATCTTTATATTTAATTGATTTTGTTTCAATACTTTTTCTTAATCTTTGAGCCAAATCTACACTATTTTCAAAGCTTAGCTCAGTAGTGTAGATTAAAAATTCTTCTCCACCAAAACGAATTAAGGCATCTTCCTCTCTCACTAACTTTTTCATTCTCAGAGCTACTTCTTTAAGTACATAGTCTCCCATTTCATGCCCATAGGTATCATTTACATTTTTAAAGAAATCAATATCAAGCATAAATAGCTGATAGTTTCGTGAAAGTTTTTTCAAAAGCACTTCATTTAAATATCGTCTATTGTAAATTGTGGTCAATGTATCAATATATCCTTCAAAAACTTTTTGTCTTAGATAAATTGTTATTAAGTAGAGAATAATAAACCATCCAATTCCTAAAAGCATTATCCAAAAAAAGAAAGTACCAAAACTATGTAGTTTTGTTTGCATATTTGTATCTAGTTTATGCGAAATATCTGCGCCTATTATAGCTACCGTTATGTTATTTTGTACTATTGGGTAGGCTATTGTAATCCATAAATCTTTATTGTCATCATGGTGAAATACTTCGGATGCCTTGTACTTATATGCATGGTCCCATAGATCACCTAGTGGATTAAATGGTTCAAATATATTCGAGCGAGTTTGCGAATTATTGTCGCTATCAAGTAAGATGAAATAATTATTGTCCTTATCTCTTGTAACTACAAATAAGTTTTGAACAGTTGATACACTTATTAAACGCAGCATATCTTCAAATCTATCTCGTAACTCTTTTTTTGCCATGACTTCTGTTTTAAAATTGTGATGAGTCTCTCTTAAAAATATATCTGAGAGTTTAGAAAAAGTTTCAAAATGAAAATTTATAAATTTTTCGTTTAGTTTATCAGTCGTCTCTTCAATAGTGTTTTTGTACTCTATATAAGAGAAAGTAGTTATTGATATAACAATTAGACATAAAATAATAAACTGAATTACTTTTTCACTTCGTTTTGTATTAGTCACTTGATGAAACATACTTTGACAACTCTCCTTTGACTACTAATCCATATGCCTGTAAATGTTTTGCTGAAAATCGCATTGTTGGACGTCCCTTTTGCCAGAAGAATACACCTACTGCATACTCATTATGATGATACTTAGCATAGCTAAAAACTATTTCTGGTTTTATGCAAGATTCTTCTATCTCCTGTTCATCTAGAAGTACAAAATCAGCCTCTTTACAATCATTGACAAAATGAATATCGTCCAGTTTATTTAAAACTTCATGAATATGCTCACTCTCAGAATAAACATTTACTATTTTATCATTACTCATACTGAGCAACATTTTTTCTATTATAACACTTTCCCAATGGGAATCAGAAGCCACTAAAGAAGAAAACATAGCGATAAAGATGAGGCTAATTAAAGATTTCAAAATGTGTACTCCATCCCAAATGTAACTGTTCTATCTATAGGAGAGATATAAAGTGATTTTACCTCAGGAGTAAATCCATTCATTTGTAAATAGTTATACTTACTTTTTGCAGCACTATCAAAGATATTTACTCCCTTAAGTGAAAAAATAAGAGCAGCTGTTGCCTTATATCGAACTCCTATATTATAATTAGTTCCCTTGATTTGTGTATCTTTAACATGGTAGTAATTAGCTTCATTATAGAAGTCGAACTTTTTCCAACTGTTGAGTAAACGAAAATTAGCTCCTTGAACTGTCTCGGGTTCTAGATTGATATGATTGTAATATTGATTAAGATAAAGCATTGAATGAAACTTATTGAAGCCATCAAATTGATAATCATATGTCACACCAGCACTATAGTTATTATTATACTTTTTCACTGCATTATTGCTAGATAAGACTAGTATAGAGTTTTCATTTTCTAAATACTCTAAAGAAATTCCAAATAAATTGTTCCCTATATGTTTATTGTACTCAATCGATATATCTCGAATCCGTAAAATTTCTATGCTTGCACTGTCTACCGAGGTTAAGACTGCCTGTTCTGTAGGAAGCTCTATTTCCGATATAAAGACCTTGAACATACTCGTTTTAGATGTAGCGATATAGCCTAAACGAAACTGGTTTATAGTAAAAGACTTTTCATCTACATCTGATTTATTATCATATATATTGTGTTTAAATGAGGCTGTAATAATTTGATTGTCAAAAAGTATATAATCATCTTGAACATATAAAGAGTATATTGTATTATCAACAGATACAGGTGTTGTATCTAAAACTCCATTCCTATAAGATGCGGTGTCATGTAGATCTTTTTTCATATACTCTGCACCAAAGAAGAGATTATTTTTTTTAAATACCAGCTCTTTTTCTAACTTAACATTATATACATCATCTGTATCTTTAGAATGCAAACTATCTGTTGGTAAGAGTAAGTTTGGTAGACCAGTGCTGAGCATAGTTCCATCTGTATTTAAATTTAAATATTCATGGATACGTACAAAAGAGAGAGAAAGTTTCAAAGAGTCATCATCTAAAAATGTCACTGAAGAACTTAATCTTTGAAGGTCATACTTCACATCACTCTGTTTAGGTGTCCCAAATATACTTAATGATAGAAATGAATCCATTTTATGATCAATATATTCTGCCCCAAATTTGATATTTTTATAGTCTATAGTTGCTAAAGCATGTATATTTTCACTATCTCGAGAGAGTGTATGGTCCTTATTTTGATACTTAGTTCTATTATTATGTGTATTACTGACATATACATAATATTTAAGATCATCAGAAGCACTTGCATATGAGATATTTTCATGATTACTGCCTCTTGAACCGACATAACCCTGAATATTTGTCCCAGCTTCACGTGCTGGGTCCTTAGAATATAATTTGATTGTTACTATTGCTGGTTCTGAACTTACACGACTTGATGTGCTTCCTTCATATATTTCTACATGGTCTACAAATCCTAAATCGATATTTCCATAAATAAAAAGACCGCTTCCCGCAAAGGCAGAAGTAATTTCATGGTTATTGATAAATATTTTCACAACACCACTTGAGTAGACTGATGGATCAGAGTGCAAGACATCAGGCATACCTATAGCATTTTCATCATATCGAAATGAACGAAGTGAGTTTAACAATTCACTCAAGTTATGAGCTTGCATCCTTTCAATATCATCACGTGAATATACTGTTATATGACCTAATGATTCATCCTTAGTTTTTTCCGATAAATCACTGCTTTTTCGGTATAAATCAAGCATTTCATCCATGTCATATGCAGACAATATATTAGAAAACAGTATAAAAATTATAAATAAAACTCTCAAAATATCCCTTAATAAAACAATATTATACTGAAACTAACTCAATATATACTTTTATTATAATATTTATTATAAAAGAACATCTTGATATAAGTTAAGAACATAGTTTGAGTAGAAAAGAAGAAGAAAATAAAGTAGTTGTGAATTTTGTTGTAGTTAATGAGAAGTATCAACTATATCAAGGCTAATGCCTAGTATAGCTGATTGTTTGTAGTTGAGTGAGAAACAGTCGCGACTAAACGCGAGCTTCTTCACGACGGTTTAGGTAATCCCAATTCGCGTCTACTCTATCTTGCCACTCTTTGATCATATGTTTATACTGATCTTTGAATAGGTGTTTAAAACGTCCTTGTGCAGCTAAATACTCTTCAACTGGAACAACGTTTTTAGGACGATATGTGATGTTTAGTTCATGACCATCAATGATTTCATATAGTGGGAACACTAAAGAATCAGTTGAAAGGTCTGTAAGCATCATAGTATCTTTAGGGTCAAATTTCCACTCAGTAGTACATGGAGAAACAGCATTAATAAATACTGGACCTTCTACTTGCATACCGTATTGGATTTTCTTCACCATATCTTTCCACTTATTTGGTGCAACTTGTGCAGAATAAGGGATACCATGAGAAGCCATAATAGCTACCATATCTTTTTTGTTTTTCTTCTCACCATAAGATACACGTCCAGCAGGAGATGTAGTTGCAGATGAACCGATTGGTGTTGAAGATGAACGTTGTCCACCAGTATTTGCATAAACTTCGTTGTCAAGAACAACATGCATCATATTATGACCACGTTCCATACAACCAGAAATCCACTGAAAACCGATATCGTAAGATGCACCGTCACCTGCAAAAGAGATAAACTTAGGGTTACGATCAGGTTGCTTTAGGCGACCCTTGTTTTTAAGTGCATTGTACATAGCTTCTGCACCTGCAACAGCAGTTGAACCATTTTCAAAACCGATATGAATCCAAGAAGCATCCCAAGATGTGTATGGATAAACAGCAGTACAAACTTCAAGACACCCTGTAGATGCTGAAAGTACTAAGTCATCGTTTGTTGCGTTTAAAACTTCACGAACGATGATAGAGTGTGCACAACCAGGGCAAAGAAGGTTTGCACCTTCAAAACGGTCTGCAGATGTTGAAAACTCTTTTAAGTTTTTGATTTTTTTCATTTCGCTCATAGTTTTCTCCCTATAAAAATGCTAGTTTCGGTCCACGAACACCGATAAACTGTTGTAATTGAGTAGTTACTTTACCAGCATCTACATTTTTTTGTAGTTCTGTATATAAATCAACTAAATGTTTCTTTGTTAAGTCACGACCACCAAGACCATAAACATAACCAGAAAGTAAAGGACGCTCTGCTTGGTTAAATAGACAACCTGCAAGTTCGTTAAAAAGCATACCTGGTGCACCACCTGGTGCTGAACGGTCAAGTGCAGCGATAGCTTTTACACCCTTAAGAGCTTCAGCAATTTCAAAGAATGGGAATGGACGCACAACACGAATACCAACAACACCAGCTTTAATACCTTTTTCTCTCATTTCAGTAGCAACTTCACGAGCAGTTTCAACTGAAGTACCCATACAAACAACTGCTACATCAGCATCATCCATATCGTATCTCTCAACTATGTTGTACTTACGACCTGTAAGTTTTTCAAAGTCATCAAACGCAGCTTGAATCTTAGGCATAACCTTAGTCATCATATCATTATGTTGACGAGCTTTATGCTCAAAGTGCCAATCTTCTTCAGTCTGAACACCATGAGTTACAGGATGTTCAAAGTCAAGCATATCATTCATTGGTTTGAAATCACCTACAAAACTATAAGCTACATCATCTGTTAAAGTATGAACACCTTGTGCAGTATGTGAAGTCATAAAACCATCTTGGTGAACCATTGCTGGTAAACGCACATCATGATCTTCTGCTACTCTAAATGCAATAAAGTTTAAATCATAAGCACCTTGTGGGCTATATGCATCAAACTGAATCCAACCAGAATCACGACCAAGGTACATGTCTGAGTGGTCACCATTAACATTTAGTGGTGCAGCAAGTGCACGGTTAACAACGTTTAAAACGATTGGTAAACGCATACCTGACGCTTGGTAAAGTGTTTCTACCATAAGAGCGAAACCTTGTGAAGAAGTTGCAGTTGCAACACGTCCACCAGCAGCAGCAGCACCGATACATCCTGACATAGCAGCATGTTCTGACTCAACCATTACAAATTCGCCTTCAACATAATTGTCAGCTAAAAATTTTGCATAACCTTCAACAATAGGAGTTGATGGAGTAATAGGGTAAGCAGCAACAACATCAATTTGACACTGTCTTAAAGCTTGAGCAGCAGCAAAGTTACCATCCCATACTTCGATATCTCTTAATTCCATTTTATCAAATGCCATTATTTTTCCTTACTTTCTTTTTCAGGCCATCGAGCTAGCTCTGTTTCTTCATCTGCTTGTTCTGGGAACATTAGAAGTGATTTAGGATTTGTAGGACAAACCTCAACACAAATCGCACAACCTTTACAGTGATCCATATCTATACCAATCATCTTCTTATCACGAGCGATAATTGACATATCTGGACAATAGATCCAACAAAATTGACAATCGATACAATAATCTTTTGCAAAAATTGGCTTCTCAAGTCTCCAATCAGCTACACTTGCACTAAATGAGCTATTTTCTGTATATTTACGGTCTTCTTGTAGTGTACCAGCGATATTACCAGCTTCACCCTCAAATGTACGAAGCATAGCTCCGATTTCAAATTCATCCCAACCTTTATTTGCCATTCCTAGCTCCTTACTTTACTTCGTCATATGCGCGCTGAATTGCTAGCATATTTCCGTCAATAATTTTCTGTGGTAATTTACCAAGAACTCTTTGCATATTTTCTTTGAAAAAGTCCATCTCATACATTCCTGAGATTTTCATAAATGCACCAAGCATTGGAGTATTTGGAATTGCACGACCAATAGTCTCTTGTGCAATCGTAATACAATCAACAGTATAAACTTCTTTACCTTCTAACTTCGGTTGTGCTTTTACAAGCTCCTCAGTTGTCATGTGTGTAGTAATTATATACTTTGTAGTTTCTTTATGATTAATCGTAACATCAGAAGTGAAAACTAATGCAGGATCAATAACGAAAACATAATCTGGTTCCATATATTTTTCATGATTCATAATAACTTTCTCAGCAACACGGTTATATGCTGTCATCGCAGCTCCACGCTTAGCAGATCCGTAAAATGCAAATGCTTGTACATGCTTACCCGTTGTTGAAATAACATCCGCTAAACCTTTAGCTCCAGTTACAGCCCCTTGACCAGCACGACTATGCCATCTAATTTCTAGCATATATTCTCCTTAAGTTTTTTCAAGAAATATTTCTGTTTCTATCAATTCTATTTACTGTATTTTAGGCAAGTGGCACTTAAAGGTAGCTTGATATTCATACCTAGATATACTAGCAAGCTAAGAGTGTGATAATTTTCTACCTTTAAGGTAAGTTATTGCCTCAAAAGCATTTTCAAATATAATATTAGTAAATGTTTCTAGTGTTTTTTTATTATCATATCCACTTAAAACACCTATTGAATTTACACCTGCGTTTTTTGCACTTTGGAGGTCTAATCTTGTATCACCAATCATCCATATATCTTTATCATTTTTATCAAAACTCTCTAGTGCCTTGAGTATTGGCTCTGCATGAGGCTTTGGATGTTCTACATGCTCACGACCAATAAGTACCTTGAACTTGTCCATAACACCAAAGTGCTCCATGATAACCTGAGAGTACTTACCCGTCTTTGTTGTTACTATACCTATCTCTGCTATCTCACTTGCTAAAAGAACTGCCTCTTTTGCATACTCAAGTAAAAAAGTTTTTTGCGTAGATATCTCTCTATAATGTTCTTTGTAGGTTGTTACAAATTCCCACACCTTACTTTCACTTACACCAAGTTCTTTATACATCACATCCAAAGGATGCCCAATAAGAGCCTTAATCGCTTCATCGCTAGGATGTTTTTCATTATGCACATCAAAAGAGTTATGAAAACTCTCTAAAATCGCTTCTGTAGAGTCTATAAGTGTGCCATCTAAATCAAAAAGTATTATCATCTATTTTTCCCATGTTATGTAGTTATGCCAGATCCCACCAAGGGCTGGTTTAATGTTTTTTATATCTTTATCTACAGCAGTTATAGAGTTTGGTATATACAAGAAGAGATAAGGGTTATCATCCGTTATCATCTTAAACATTTTTTGCCATTTTTTTGCTAAAAGTTCTCTATCTATAATACTCTGTGACTCTTCTATAAGCTTATCCATTTTTGGATTGTTGTAGCCTACAAGGTTAAAACTCCCTTTTTTATCACTATCACTATGCCAAAAGACATATGGATCAGGTGTTGGAGAGAGACTCCAGCCAAGTAAAACTGCATCAAACTTATGTGGAAAAACCACCATATTTAAAAAAGCCTGCCACTCCATCACTCTTAGAGTCACTACGACACCTGCACGTTTAAGTTGATGCTGAAGTATCTGAGCTGCATAGGGACGAATAGAACTTGAGTTAGAAGTCACTATCTCAAAGCTAAAGGGATTCTCTTCATCATAGCCAGCCTCTTTTAAAAGTCTTAGAGCCTCTTGTATGTCTTGAGTAGGGACTTTCACACTCTCGTTAAACGCAGCACTTCCAGGTAGAAAAGGACCACTACACGCAGATGCATGATTGAAAAAGAGTATATCTATAATCTCTTGTCTATCTATTGCCAAAGAGAGTGCTTTACGAACTCTAGCATCTTTAAACTTCTCTAAACGCAGGTTAAAGCCAAGATACGTATAGGCGAGTGATATTTTCTCATATATCTTAAACTTCTCAAAAAATTCTTCTTTGAGTTGTCTCTCATATGCCATTGGTTCAACACTCCCTATATCTAACTGTGAAGACTTTAACATCAAAAAGCGAGTGGTTGCATCGGCTATGATGTGAAAAGAGATTTTATCTATACGAGGGCGACCCTCAAAGTACTCATCAAACGCAGCTAAAATAATATTTTTTGAGTGTTCTAACTGTTCTAGTTTATACGGACCAGTCCCTATCGGTTTTGTGTTAA
>Ga0256824_10000136_pt1 | contig 25451 bp, 21 predicted proteins | sample CV67metaG_FD_191570 | JGI IMG/M metagenome (GOLD analysis project Ga0256824, IMG submission 191570) | Hydrothermal vent microbial communities from East Pacific Rise, Pacific Ocean - CV67 | ecosystem: Environmental > Aquatic > Marine > Hydrothermal vents | place: Pacific Ocean: East Pacific Rise...
AAAGCTGCTGGTGGAACTGCTGAAATTACTGCCTTCGTTCGTTTTGAAGTTGGTGATGGAATCGAGAAAAAAGAAGATGATTTTGCTGCGGAAGTTGCTGCACAAATGGGTTAATCCTTAGGATTAATTTTTCTCTTTTTTAACACAAAGGCTAGGACTTAGGTTCTAGCCTTTTTTTTTGCTCTTTTTTCTGCAAGACTACACAAACACTACACATTCAAAGATTATAATTAGATATAAATAAAGAAGGATTTGTAATGTCTAGTTTTGGCGAAGAAGTTAAGGGTTATGAGGTTAGAGTTTTGAATGAACGTGAGGCTAGGGCTGCTGCTGGTTTACTGTTTCTTTTTGGGGTATTGAGCTTTTTTAACAGCTTCATGTTAGGAAATTATGTTTTTACACAGTACTTTGTAGGGTTTTTTATGTTTGACTTTTTCATTAGAGTGATCAACCAAAACTATAGCCCAAGCCTACTTCTAGGAAGATTTTTTATCCAAAACCAGACACCAGAGTATGTTGGTGCAGCACAAAAAAGATTTGCTTGGAGCATAGGTTTAGTCTTATCTATGTTTATGTTCTATCTAGTTGTGATAGAGCCTCAAATGACACCGATGAAGATTGTAATATGTGTTGGATGTTTGGTTTTACTTATGTCTGAGTCTGCGTTTTCAATATGTTTGGGCTGTAAGATATATAATATTATTTACAAAGATAAGGCTATGTACTGTCCCGGTGAAGTCTGTAGTGTAAAACAAAAAGAGAAAATACAACTTTTCAATCCAGTTCAAAAAGTCATAGTTATTTGTATAACTATAAGTATACTAACTGGCTTATATCTATTTAGTGTCAACACTCCAAATTACTCATCAGCAATGAAGATGCTACCTATGATGTTCCCCTAAGAGTTTTAAAACTTCTCTTTACATAAGGTTTGCTATAATCCTTTTATGAATTTATTATCCGCACAAAACCTATCTCATACTTTTGAATACGAACTTTTTAGCGATGTCTCTTTAGAGCTAAACGCAGGAGATAGTATAGCTATTATCGGTATGAGTGGTAGTGGAAAATCGACACTACTTCATCTACTCTCAACTCTTTTAACTCCAGATAAGGGGAGTGTTTCGCTGTTTGGTGAAGAAATTTCGAGTATGAGCAAAAAAAGACTCTCAGAGATAAAACGCAGCGAACTTGGGCTTGTTTTTCAGTCGCATTATCTTTTTAAAGGTTTTAGTGCTTATGAGAACTTAGAAGTCTCAGAGATACTCTCTGGACATCCCATAGATACAGAACTTTTAGAGCAACTAGATATAAAACAAAACATAGACCAGAAGGTAACACAGCTTTCAGGTGGACAACAGCAACGTGTCTCAATAGCGAGAGTGCTCACAAAAAAACCTCGTATCATCTTTGCAGATGAGCCGACTGGTAACCTAGACAAAGAGACTGCATCTAATGTCATGAGACTCTTTTTTGAGTACTGCGAGAAGCAAAACGCAGGTATGATACTTGTCACACATGATGAATCTTTAGCAGATATGTGTAAGAGTGTATATAGTTTACAAAACAAGCAGTTAAAGAAAATAAAATAGATGCAATGGGCTGAAATATTTAACGAAACATATGTAGTGAGTTTTATGTTACTTTTTTTTCGTTTTGCAGCCCTTTTTATCGCCACTCCTATATTTTCTCATAAAAATATTCCAATGAAAATCAAAGCTTCTATGGCATTTTTCTTCACTATTGTTTTTTACAATTCTCTTCCTCCATTAGCGATATCTATAGATGTTCCAACCATTGTTTTAGCAATTTTAAGTGAGTTCATGTTTGGACTTGCCATCGGGATTGTTTTGCTTTTGGCTTACAATGTTATAACCTTTGCTGGAGGAATCATCTCGTTTATGATGGGTTTTTCTATGGCGAGTGCTATTGACCCTCAGTCTGGTGTTTCTATGCCAATAATCTCACAGTTTTTATCACTGATGGCTCTTATGGTTTTACTCTCTCTTAACTTGCATCACTGGCTACTACTCTATATAGATGAGTCATTAAGGCATATTCCTCTTGGTGGTTTTGTTATGAGTGAGGATCTGTTCTCTTACATAATTTCTGCTGCTAGTAATATGTTCTTAGTGGGTTTAATGATTTCATTTCCTATTATTGCTCTGTCTTGGTTGGCAGATGTTATCTTTGGAATGTTGATGAAAACTATGCCTCAGTTTAACCTGCTAGTAATTGGTTTTCCTATCAAAATTATGGTTTCGTTTGGTGTACTAATCGCCACCTTCTCAGCGACTATGCTTATAGTGAAAATGCAGATGCTTGATGCTTTTAACTTTCTAGAGATGCTTTTTTAGTTTTTTTTGGATACAATAATTAAATAAAAGAAAAGAGCTCTTCTCCAAGGAATATATATGAAAATACTTCTTCTTAATGATAACCCAGTTGTAACAAAACTTGTAACACTTAGTGCACAAAAGACTTCCGATGACCTAGAAGTTGTAGGAAATATACAAGAGATAGAATCTTCTATTTATGATTTAGTTGTTATCGATGACACGAGTTATAATGAAGAGCTATTTAAAGAGCTAAGTGAGAAGATAGAGTTTTCAAAGTCACTCTACATATGTTCTCGTGATGCTGAGCCTGTTGAAGCATTTACAAGCATACTCAAAAAACCATTTTTACCTACAGACCTAGTAGAACTTTTTTCTTTACTAGGGAGAGAATCAGAAACAGTAGATCTTAACGATTCTGAAGATGAAGTAGAAGAAGAAATTCAAGATGATATACTTGAAGAAGAGTTAGGAAGTTTAGAGAGTGATGGTCTTGAAGAGCTAGCAGAACTTGATGAACTCGAAGACCTTGGAGATCTTGAAGAACTCGAAGATCTTGGCGAACTCGAAGACCTAGATAAGCTTGAAGACTTAGAAGATCTTGAATCTCTTGATGATCTTGACTTAGAAGATGATGAAGAAATCTCGCTTGATGATGAGGCACTAAGTTTAGATGACTTAGACCTTGATGATGAGTTAGAAGAGCTAAATGAATCAGTCCTTGATGATGATGAAGCACAAAAAGTCAATGATTTACTTGACGAAACAGACGCAGAGTTAGAACTAGACGACGAAGAAGAACTCGAAATTGAGCTTGAAGAAGAGAGTGAAGAAGACGAAGAAGAACTCGAAATTGAGCTTGAAGAAGAGAGTGAAGAAGACGAAGAAGAACTCGAAATTGAGCTTGAAGAAGAGAGTGAAGAAGACGAAGAAGAGCTAGAACTTGAACTTGAAGAAGAGACAGAAGAAGTTGAAGAAGAGTTAGAACTTGAAGAAGAGACAGAAGAAGTTGAAGAAGAACTTGAACTTGAAGAAGAGTTAGACGAACTAGTCGAAGAAGATGATATTGAAGCACAGATTCAAAACGCAGTAGAAGAGTTAAGTGATGAAGAACTTGAGAGTGAAATAGATGAAGAGACACTCTTAGATATTGTCTCGAACGACATGGACTCTTTAGATGCTCTTACAAGTAGAGATTTAAAACTTGCTATCGGTGAAGAGGTCTCTGATGAAGAAGTAAGCGAAGATGAAATTACTACAGAAGAACCAACTACAGAAAACACAGAGTCAAAAGTGGATGGAGTTGAAGCACTTAAAACTTTACTAGAGGCACTTAGTGATAAAAATGTTGCAGCCTCACTTAAGGGTATGAAAATTAGTATTAATATTACTCTTGGTGATAACTAATGATAGAAAAAAATGGTGTAGTTCTTGTTCTTTCTGGTCCAAGTGGAGCAGGTAAAAGTTCACTCATAAAGAAAATAGAAAATGATATTGGAGATTATTATTTCTCTATATCTACCACTACTCGTTCTCCTAGGCAAGGAGAGGTTGAGGGGATTGACTATCACTTTGTAAGTGTAGAAGAGTTTCTCAAAGACATTGAAGATGATAATTTTTTAGAACATGCTACAGTTCATGGTAATTACTATGGAACATCACTAAAACCTGTACGAACAGCGTTAAGTGAGGGGAAGCTTGTTATATTTGACATAGATGTTCAAGGAAACACAGCTGTAAATAACCGTCTTGGAGATATTACAACCTCTGTTTTTATAACACCTCCATCACTTACAGAACTTGAAAGTCGTTTAGTAAATCGCTCAACAGATTCACAAGAAGTGATAGACAAGCGACTGAAAATGGCAAAACGTGAGATACAAAGAACTTCAGAATATGACTTCTTAGTGATAAATGACGACTTGGATGTTGCAGCAGAAGTTTTAAGACAAATTGCTATAACAGCAAGACTAAAAATCCCTCAGGATAGAATAAATAGTTTTGTTCAAGAATGGGAAGAGAAGTAGTTTTTTAAAAATAAAGAACAAAAAATAAAGAACAAACATACTATATGCTATAATCGCATCAATATTTATATAATTAAAAGGAAACAATATGGGCATGCCTGGTGGAACAGAACTACTAATAATTTTCGGAATCGTAATTTTACTTTTTGGTGCTAAAAAAATACCTGAATTAGCAAAAGGGCTTGGAAAAGGAATCAAAAACTTTAAATCAGAAATGAAAGAAGTTGATGAAGAGGTAGCACAAGAGGCTCCAAAGAAAGTTGAAAACGCAGAAGAAGTAGCATCTACTACTGAAGCTCCAAAAACAACAACTCAAGCATAATATTTTGAAACAACGTGTATCGGCGCTCTTGCGCGAAAAACTGGGTCGTGAGGTTGTTTTAGAAAAACCACGTGACCGTTCTTTTGGTCACTTTGCTACTCCTATCGCTTTTTCACTTGCTAAAGAGCTTAGAAAATCTCCTATGATAATTGCCGAAGAACTTGCTGCATCGTTTGGCGAGTCTCCTGAGTTTTCAAGTGTTGAGTCTGTAAAAGGTTACTTAAACTTTCGTTTGAGTGAAAGCTTTTTAGCAGAGTACGCTTCTTGGGCATTAGACAATCCAAGTGACTTTGCAAAGCAAGACAAAAATGAAAAAATACTTTTAGAATTTGTATCTGCTAACCCGACTGGACCTCTTCATATTGGTCATGCTCGTGGAGCTGTTTATGGAGATACTCTCTTCCGTTTAGCTTCTCACTTAGGTTATGACATCACAGCTGAGTACTATGTGAATGATGCTGGAAATCAGATTGACCTACTTGGTCTTTCTATTCAGCTTTATGCTCGTGAACATATCTTAAATGAAGCAGATGTAGAGTTCCCTGAGTCTTACTACAGAGGTGAATACTTAGAAGACTTAGCTACTGGAGCACAAGCTCACTTTGGAATTGAGATTTTAAATGATGAGTCTCGACAAAAAGAGCTTGCTATGTGGGCAAAAGACAAGGTAATGGATATCGTTGTTGCCTCTTTAGCTGACACAAACATTCATTTTGATACTTTCGTAAATGAGTCTGGTCTTTATAGTGACTGGGATAGAGTTATGAAAAAGATGGGTGATAATGTCTACAAAAAAGAAGAGAAGCTTTGGATAAAGTCAGAGTCTAAGGGTGATGACCATGATAGAGTTGTTGTTCGTGATGATGGTCGTCCAACTTACTTAGCTGGTGACATCGTCTACCATAACCAAAAGTTTGAACGTGGTTATGACCACTATATCAACATCTGGGGAGCAGACCACCACGGTTACATCCCTCGTGTAAACGCAGCTATTGATTTTCTTGGATATGATTCAAGTAAGTTAGAAGTTCTTTTATCTCAAATGGTTTCACTTCTTAAAGATGGTGAGCCGTACAAGATGAGTAAACGTGCTGGTAATGTAATACTTATGAGTGATATAGTTGAAGAGATAGGAAGTGATGCCCTGCGTTTTATCTTCGCTTCTAAAAAGAGTGATACTGCTCTTGAGTTTGACCTTGCTGAGTTTAAAAAGCAAGATAGTTCAAACCCTATTTTCTACATTCAGTATGCTCATGCTCGTATTCAGACACTACTGAGTAAGGCTACTGTTAGTAGAGATGAAATAAACGCAGCATCTCTTAAAAATCTTGGGGAAAACGCAGACATCTTACTCTTCGATGCACTCTTACTTCCAGAGGTTGTTGAAGATGCGTTTAGCTCACGTCAAGTACAGAAGTTACCTGACTACTTAAAAGCACTTGCAGCATCTCTACATAAGTTCTACTACGATGTTCGTATGATAGGCACTCCTGATGAAGCAAAACTACTAAAACTCCTTTTAGTAGTAGCACTCAGCATTAAAACTGGTCTCTCTCTTATGGGAATAGAGGCTAAAGATAGAATGGAAAGGGAAGAAGAAGTTTAGAGCTTTTCTCTCTTTTTATAAGTCTGTTTACTGCTTTGGCAGTTTATAGGCTTGCTGATCTACTTTTTTTAATATTATTCTTTCACAATCCAATCTAATTTTTCAGTAATAATTGTAGCAGTATCTTTTTTGAATAAATGCGTACTAAATAAGGGACACAAGATTAATAAATGATTATTAATGTACAATCTGTTTAAATATATTAAATAGGAGTAAAATAAATGAATCATATAATATACACATTGAGTATAGCTACCACGCTACTTTTCACAGCTTGTAGTGATACAAAAAGCGAAAGTACAACTCAAGTTAAGACTGATAAAACACAAAAAGAGCCAACATCTTTTTCAAAAAAAGCTAATGAGGCACTTAAGTCTTATCTTCCATTTGCAGATAAAACAGACTATGACAATGCAAGAAAAGGCTTTATCGCGACCATTGAGTCTGGTGAGATTAAAGATGCTAAAGGTAATGTTGTTTACTCAATGAAGCAGTACGACTTCATCAAAGGGGATGCACCAGACACAACGAATCCATCTCTATGGAGACAGAGTGAGTTAAACAGTATTAACGGTCTTTTTAAAGTAACTGAGGGTGTCTACCAAATTCGTGGATTTGACTTAGCGAATATGAGTCTTATTAAGGGTGATAAGGGTTGGATTATAATTGATCCACTACTTTCTCCTGAGACAGCAAAAGCAGGACTAGACTTAGCAAACAAAGAGTTAGGATACCGTCCCGTAACGGCTGTTATCATCACTCACTCACATATTGATCACTTTGGTGGTATTCGTGGTATTGTAGATGAAAAAGATGTTATTTCTAAAAAAATTCCTATCTATGTGCCAGAAGGTTTCTTTGAAAACTCAATCTCTGAAAATGTTATGGGTGGTAACACTATGGGAAGACGTGCATCTTATATGTATGGAAACTTACTAGCAAAAGATGCTAAGGGAACCTTAGGTTCTGGTCTTGGTCAAACAACATCAACAGGACTTGCCGGTATCTTAGATGGGACAGATATCATTAACCAACTTGATGGTGAGAGTAGAATTATAGATGGTGTTAAAGTAGAGTTTATTTATACTCCAGAATCCGAAGCTCCAGCTGAGATGATGTTTTATTTTCCTAAGTACAAGTCATTTTGTCAAGCAGAAGACCTTTCTCATACACAACATAATCTTTATACTCTTCGTGGGGCACAGGTTCGTAATGGTCAAAAATGGTCTAAGTATATAGATATGGCTATTGAGAAATGGGGAGAGGATGTTACTAGTTCATTTGGTTCTCATCACTGGCCAACATGGGAAAATAAAACGATCGCAAAGTATTGGACTTCTCAAAGAGACTTGTATAGATTTATTCATGATCAGACACTTCGTCTTGCAAACAATGGTTACACTCCAAGAGAGATAGCAGAGATGCTGAAGCTTCCAGAATCACTAAACAAAAACTTTGAAAACCGTGGATACTATGGTTCTCTTAGCCATAATGTTAGAGCACAGTACCAACTCTATTTTGGATGGTTTGATGGAAATCCTTCAAATCTTCATAAACTAACACCTATTGATGGCGGGAAAAAATATGTTGAGTTTATGGGTGGAGCTAAAAACTTACTAGTAAATGCTCAAAAGTCTTATGATAAAGGTGAGTATAGATGGGTAGCTGAAGTTCTTTCTCATTTAGTATTTGCTGAGCCTAAAAATAGAGATGCAAGAAACTTACTTGCAGATGCATACGAGCAGTTAGCTTATGTGTCAGAATCAGGTCCATGGAGAAACTTTTACCTTACAGGCGCTAAAGAGTTAAGAGATGGTATTACAGTTCTTCCTACACCATCTGTAGGTACTCCTGATATGGTAAAAGGAATGAATCTTGATCTTTTCTTTAACTATATGGCGATGAAATTTATAGGAACAGATGCAGAGGCTGCAAAAATGAACTATGTATTTAACATAGTGCTTCCAGACATTAAAGGAAAAGTGACTTTAATTGTAGAAAATGGAACAGTGACTCCAAGAATTGGTTCTAATGTTAAAGGAGATGTTACGGCTACTGTGTCTATTAGAAGATCAGATTTAGACCGTATAACTTTAGGTGAAGCTAACTATCAAGATCTAATCAAAAATGGAGACATTAAGTTTGATGGTAATAAAGAAGCGTTTAATAAGTTCCTATCTAAGATAGATAACTTTAAGTTTTGGTTCAACATTGTTGAGCCATAAGCTTAGGTGACTTTACAAAAGTTACTGAATGTCTTTAAATGTATCTCTTATTTTTAAAAATTTATCTAAATGATTGAGAAATAGTGCAACTAACTGTGTATCAAAGTGAGTTCCACTATCTCTTATAAAAAGTTCTAGTATTTTATCTAATTCCCATGCTTCCTTATAAACCCTACTACTTCCAAGAGCATCAAAAACATCTGCAACTGCAGTTATTCGACCATAGATATGAATCTCATTGCCTTTTAAACCTTTAGGATAACCTGTGCCATCAATCTTTTCATGGTGTTGATTGGCAACAATCGCTGCTGCTTTTAAGATAGGACGTTGTGAGTGTTTCAACATCTCATATCCAAGTTCAGCATGAGTTTTCATTGTGTCCCACTCATGAGGTTCATATTTTCCGAGTTTATTTAAAATATTATCAGGGATGGCTATTTTTCCTATATCATGCATAGGAGAAGCCATCTTTATAAGCTCACATTCGTCTTCATCTAGCCCATATAAAGAAGCTAAAAGTTTTGAATACTCAGCTACTCTTCTTACATGCTGTCCTGTCTCTTTAGAGCGTGCTTCACAGATACCACCTAATGTAAAGATAATCTCTTTCTCGGTTGCTTCTAACTCTCTGTCTTTGAGCTTTTTAAGTTCTATATGCGTTTTAACACGCATTAAAAGAACATCTTCATCGAAAGGTTTTGTAACATAGTCAATGCCACCTGCTTTAAAGCCCTCAATCATATCACTCTGTTCTACTTTTGCAGTTAAAAAGATGATAGGAATATTTTTTGTACTTTCGTTCGCTTTTATCCGTCTTGCTGTCTCAAAACCGTCTATGTCTGGCATCATTACATCAAGTAGTATCAAGTCATAAGAGCTATCTGCTAAACTCTTTATCGCAGAAAGACCATTAGTTTCATATCCTAAACTATAGCCACCTTGCTGTAAAGACTTCATAAGAAGCTGTATATTTTGCAGTGTGTCGTCTACTACTAATATTTTCCCCTTACTCATCTCTTATCCTTAACTGATTAAATTTTGTCTTAAGTGTTTCTATCTCAGCAATGTCAAAATTTTCTATGCTTGTTAGAAGCATATCTGCATACTCTTTAAGTGCCTCATCATCATTGTCAATGGCATACTCTATAGCATATTTTGCAAAGCGCCCTAGCTCACTAATCATACCATTTTTAGTAGCATTAGTGAACGCAGTATGAACTTCACTAGAGATCTCTAATATCTTTAAATCACTGATAGTTGAGACTTCTATTGTGTCACTTTCTGTTTCTATAACTTCATACTCAAAATATTTTTTTAGATAGTTCATAAGAATTTCTTGTTCAATAGGTTTTTCTATAACTGCATTAAATCCATAGGTTAGAAACTTCTCTTTTTCTTCTCTCATGATTGAAGCAGTGACAGCTAGTATTGGTATGTTTTGATATCTGCTATCTGCTTTTAGTTTCTTTAAAAGACCATAACCATCTAATACAGGCATTCTTATATCAGTTAATACTATGTCAAAGACTCTCTCTTTTGCTTTAGTATAGGCATCTTCTCCATCATGTGCACACACAACCTCAAACTGAAGATGTTTTAACATCTCTTCTAGGAGTATCCTGTTTTCAGATACATCATCAACTACTAAGGCTTTTTGCTGAGAAAAAACTACTTTCTCTTGTGTGACTTTTTCTACACTTAGCTCTTTGTCTACTTTTTGGACATTTATCATCCTGAGAGTAAAACTACTACCACGTATACCATCACTTGAACAGTTTAACTCTGCACCTAAAAGGTGAGCTAGTTTTATACTAATTGAGAGTCCTAAACCTGTTCCCCCATATACCTTATTACTCTGTTGGAGTTGTTGAGTAAATGCTTCAAAAATATGTTTTTGCTCTTCTTTAATAACTCCAATACCAGTATCTATTACACTAAACACTAAGTCCTGTGAATCTTTAAATTCTATCTTTAATGTGACAGAGCCTTCTGGTGTAAATTTAATAGCATTTGAGATAAGGTTGATAAGAATCTGTCTTATTCTAAGTTCATCACTCCTTATAAAATTAGGAGTATTCTTGGATATTTCGATATTTAGCAATAAGCCTTTTTCTAAGCATTTAGTAGAAAAGAGAGTATTTATTTCGTCTGCTAGATTTTTTATATTTACATCCATCTCTTCGATTTTAAACTTACCTGCTTCAATTTTTGATATATCTAATATATCGTTTATGAGACTTAGGAGGTTTTTTCCACCGTTTTTAATAGAGTGAACATACCCTGTCTGCTCTTGAGTTAAATCTGTGTTTGCTAAAAGACTTGAAAAACCTATGACACTGTTCATTGGGGTTCTTATTTCATGAGACATATTTGCTAAAAAAGAGCTTTTCATAGTGTTTGCTTTATTCGCTTTTTCTTGCGCTATCTTCAGATTTTTTAAAAGAGATTTCATCTTAAATAGCATTAAAACTATTAAAAGAAGTGCCCCGATATAGTAAAGTAGCTCTTGATAAACCTGATACTTATTTTTATAATAGTACATTGTCCATGGTGCATTTTTTGGCTTGATTATGTAGAGGTAATTATCTCCAATGAGTTCAAGCTCATTGTTTGTAGAGGTTTTAGATAATATATCAGGATGAATAATATCATCTGCTATAAAAATAGACTTATTGTCAAAACCATCTATCCCATCAGCCGCTATTATTTGCTTATGGGAATTTAATATAAAGTAGTTACCTTGATTTAAATTTTTATCCTTTAAAAAAATATTTAGTGATTGCAGTGTTACATCAATGTTGACACTCCCAATAAACTTCTTTTGAACATACAGAGGAGTACCGACACTAACCATTAAACCATTTCCTGCTTCATCAAAGTAGAGTGGAGTTACATACATCTTATGATTTGGATTGTTCTCTTCTACAGCCATTTTCCAAAGAGGTTTATCCATAGTTTTAGGAGTAAATATAAAATCTGTAGAAGGCATATATGGATAGGTAACTTGAAATTTATTTTTTGACATATAATAGATCCAAGCATAGTTTTTATTAGTACCATAGATTGTTTTTAGATACGGTGTCAGTTGTATCGCCATCTCTATTTCAAAAAGTATATCTTTAGAGCTACTAATTCCTCCAAAACCTGTTATGTTCGCTATGTGCTCTGGGTTTTCTATGTTTAGTGCAAATAAGTTATTTTCATCCACTGTATATAGTTTATTAGCATAATTTAATGTCAGGGTGTCTTTTTTTGCATAATGATCTTCTATAACTACTTCTAAGAACTCTAACGCCAAGACTGTACCTTTAATCCTTTGTTCAAAAGATTTGGAGGTGCTTTTTACTTCTATTTCGATATTTTTAAGTTTTTTATCTAAGAGGCTGTTAATCATTAGTAAGAAAAAAACTACTAGAAGAATGATGATAATATCGATATAAGAGGTTTTGATGAGCAATGATTTTATTTTTTTCATATAGTTCTCTTTATATACTATTATTTTATTAAGTTAAATATTAGCATTTTATAGTTAATAACAGAATCTTAGAAGAAGTGTATGTTAAGATTTTTTAAATAATATAAAGAGTACAATTAAATAGAGTTAAGGAGTCAATATGCAAGTTTCTCTCTTGGTATATAAAGAAAAAAAATGGGATAAGACATTTGATACTTCATTAGATTCTAAAAATACGCTAGTTCTTATTTTTGCTTCATTAGACAAATTAGGGGTTCAAGAAGAAGTTTCAAAAATCGCTAAATTTTTCCCTTCTTCAATTCTTCTTGGTGCATCAACAAGTGGAGAGATCTTTAAAGAAGAAGTTCTTGATGACACAATTGTCGTTTCAGTAATAAAATTTCACTCTACTACACTTGAGCATCATTCATGCAAGACTATAGGTAATGATAACTCATATAAAGATGGAGTTGGAATTGCACAAGAACTCTATTCTGATGACCTAAAAGGTATCTTTATCTTATCAGATGGACTACAAACAAATGGTTCAAATCTTACACAGGGTATATCCTCAATTCTAAAATCTTCTGTAGTTGTAAGTGGTGGTTTAGCAGGAGATAAAGATAAGTTTGAGAAAACTTGGGTGCTACAAAATGGTCTATTAAAAGAGTCTGCTGTCTGTGCTGTTGGTTTTTATGGAGAAAATATTCACTTTGAAGCAGCCTCTAAAGGTGGCTGGGATACTCTGGGACTGAGCAGAACAGTGACTAAAAGTAAAGATAACATATTGTACGAACTAGATGGCAAACCTGCTCTTGAGATATATAAACGATACCTCGGTGATAAAGCAAAAGAGTTACCTGCAAGTGGATTGTTATTTCCCTTAGAACTTAGAGAGGGAAGCGATACTGAGGAGAGTAAAGTACGAACTGTTTTAGGGATAGATGAATCAAATCAATCTATAACCTTTGCTGGAAATATTCCTCAAGGCTCAGAAGTAACACTTATGAAAGCAAATTTTAATCGTTTAGTTGATGGTGCAGGTAAATCTGCTGAAGCACTCAATCTCTCTCATTATAATAATGAACCTTTACTATGTATAGCAATTAGTTGTGTTGGTAGAAAACTACTCTTAAAAAGTAGAATAGATGAAGAGGTAGAAGCAGTTAAAGAAGTGTTACCAAAAGGGGCAGACCTTATTGGTTTTTACTCTTATGGAGAGATTTCGCCACTCTCATCGGGTAAGTGTGATTTACATAATCAAACTATGACATTAACTGCTATTTGGGAAAGTCATGCATAAACTTTTACAAAAGCAACTCAAAAAATTGACTTATGAAGATGGAGAATTTCCCCAAAATAATTTAGAAAAATTTATAGAATTTGTAAATACATCCTATAGTGAAAGTGATGAAGAAAGAGAATTTTTAGAACATACACTAGAGACTTCGTCCCAAGAGATGAAAGAACTCTACGAAGCCTTGAAGAAAAAGTCACAAACAGCATTAGCAAAAAGTGAACAACGATATAAGGACTTAGCAACTAAAGATTATCTTACTGGAATACTCAATAGATTTGCTTTTCAAGAAGAGCTTAAAAAAATAATATCTAGCTCAAAGCGAATCAATGCGAAATTTGCCTTACTCTTTTTAGATTTAGATCATTTCAAAGAAGTTAATGATACCTATGGACATGATTTTGGAGATAAGTTACTCAAAGAGGTCACAAATCGTGTTTTGCCAAACATAAGAAGAGAAGATGTTTTTGCTCGTATTGGTGGTGATGAATTTGTCCTTATACTAACTAACATACATAATGATACACTAGAAAAATTGGTAGAAAAAGCACTTGCCCTTTTCAGAGAGTCATGGATGATAGATGATATAAAGTTAGATGTTACGGTAAGTATGGGTGTCACAATATTTCCAGATCATGCAGATAATGAAATAAAACTAATGAAAAAAGCTGATATAGCTATGTATAAGTCTAAAGAGTTAGGACGCAACCAAGTTATATACTTTGACTTCCTTGAGAAAAATGACCAATATGAAGTATAAAATAGAGTAATACAAGTTTATAACTTAAATTAGTTAATTAAGTAATTTTTCGTTAGAATACATCCAATACAAAAAAGGAGTACCTATGAATATTATTAAAAAAAATAAAATATTAATTGCAGATGATATTCTAGAAAATCTTCAACTCCTTGTATCGATATTTCAAAAAGAAAATTATGAAATTTTAATAGCTAAAAATGGAAGAGATGCTTTTAATATAGCTATAAACGAAAATCCAGACCTTATTTTACTAGATGTAAATATGCCCTTTAAGAACGGTTTTGAAGTTTGTGAAGAACTACAAGCGATTCCTAGTACGAAACAAATCCCAATAATATTTTTAACAGCTCTTAGTGAAACCGCAAATGAAGAAAAAGGTTTGTCTTTGGGTGCAGTGGATTTTATTAGAAAGCCTTTTTCCCCTGAAATAGTACTTGCTAGAGTGAAAAATCATCTTGAGCTTAAGACATATAGAGATAACTTAGAAGAGTTAGTAAAAGCTAAAATGCAGGAAAAAGATGAAGTTCAGCGTATGACGATAGATGCTCTAGCTATTCTTGCAGAGTATAGAGATAATGAAACCGGCGGACACATACAGAGAACCAAAAATTATGTGAAAGCACTTGCAGAGTATCTTCAAAAGCAGGATAAGTTTAAATCCTATCTTACAGATGATGTAATTGAGATGTTATACAATTCTGCACCTCTACACGATATTGGTAAAGTGGCTATTAAAGATAATGTTTTACTTAAGCCGGGTAAATTAACAGACGATGAAATGGGAGAGATGAAAATGCATGCATATTATGGATATAAAGCACTAGATGATGCTGAACAACATTCCAAATGTGAATCATTTTTAACAATAGCAAAAGAGATGGCTTTTACTCATCATGAACGGTATGATGGAGAAGGTTATCCTACAGGAATAGCAGGTGAAGATATACCTCTTTCTGGTAGGCTAATGGCTGTAGCAGATGTATATGATGCTCTTATTAGTAAAAGAGTTTATAAAACACCTATCGCTCATTCTAAATCTGTAGAGATTATTATTTCAGAAAAAGGTAAAGCCTTTGATCCTGATATAGTTGATGCATTTATTGTGTTGCAAGAAGATTTTAGACTTATTGCATTAGCTAACACTGACTTTAAATCTGAACAAGATGCCCTTAACGCTTAGTTAAGGATTTTTTCCAATTCCTCAAAATTAAACTCTTTTACAAGTTTCTCTATGTACTGTTTCTCTTGAGAGTCTATTGTGTCAAAACTATTTATAAGTTCATTGATTAGCGTTAAGTTTGCTGAGCTTATAGCTTTTAGTAACTTGGATATATCATCACTGTTAAGACTCTTTATTGTGCTGAGTGCAACTTCTTTAAGTACAGTCGTTTGTGCATAGTTGTATTTAACATCAACATAGTCTGCTATCATGTGCAATAGCTTGTTATTGTCAAATGGTTTAGGCATAACAGCAACAAAAGGTTCCGGCTTGTGAATAAGAGTTTCCATCTCTAAAATACTAGCAGTAACTGCAATAACTGGTATGGTCTTGTCTATTTCTAAAATGATTTTAGTAGCTTCGTTTCCATCCATATTTGGCATTCGTAAGTCCATAAGTATCATGTCTGGTCTCTGCTTTTTAACACAAGAGACTGCTTCAAGTCCATCCGAAGCTTCTTCTGTAACAAAGCCAGTCGCTTCTAGTAAACGTGCAAGTAAGTTTCTATTATCTCGGACATCATCAACGATAAGTACTTTAAACTTCTTCTGGTTTTCCATGAGACCAGTAATAGTTTTGATCTCCGAATCTTCATGCTGATTTACTACAGAACAAGGCAGAGCTATTGTAAAACTTGAACCTTGTTCGTACTCACTCTCTACAGATATAGTACCGTCTAAGACTTTTATAAACTCATTTACCAAAGAGAGACCAAGCCCAGTTCCGTTACCCTCTTTGATTCCACTTTGAGTCTGTTGATACTGTTTAAAGAGTATATCAATCTCATCTTTAGCAATTCCAACACCTGTATCTTCTATAGTGATAATAAGGTTTTCATCGCTATATTTTGCAAATATTTTTATACTTCCTGCATTTGTAAATTTTACAGAGTTATTTAGGAGATTGATTAAAATTTGACGGAGTATATCTATATCTGTTTCAATATATTGGGGAAACTCTGAGTCGATTATAAGTTCAAGTTCAACATTTTTTTGCTGAGTCTTTAGTAGAAACATTGAATACATGCCATCTAAAATATCTCTTACATTTGCACTAGTATTGTGTACTTGAATATTGCCAGATTCCATTTTTGAGATAAGTAAAATATTGTTAATAAGTCCTAAAAGATGCTCACCACTTTTACGTATGATAGAAAAAGTCTCTTGGTGTTTTTGTGCTATCGACATATCGTTTTGTAATAGTTGTGAGTATCCTAGTACGGCATTAAGAGGGGTTCTTAATTCGTGAGACATACTCGCTACAAATTTTGACTTATTTTGACTTGCTACATCTGCTTTGTCTTTAGCTATTTTCAACTCTTCTTGGGTCTTCTTTAGAAGTGTATTCGTTGTCTTTTGCTTCTTGAGTAAGTAGGAAATAATAACAATAATTATTAAAATAAATATAAGAGTTGCAAAGGCTATCCATAGAATCTCTTTTTGAGATGTAATAGTTTCCTCACGTGTTTGAATAAGGGTATTCTTTTTTTCTAATCTAAGTTTTAGTTCTTCTAGGATCTTTGTTTTTGTGAGAATTAAAACTTCAAGTTCATGTGATTTAAGCATCTTTGCATCTAAAGAAGACTTGATTTGTTTAAGTTCTTTTCTTGTTGAAGTGAACTCCTCTAAAAGTGTTGAGAGCTTACTCTCTTTTGTATCTATTGCGAGGTTTTTTTCTTTTAGGTAATCTTTAAGCTTTTTGACATCTATATTATATTGAGCTATCTCTTTTTTTGTTAACTGAAGTGTTTTTTCTTTTTCTATAATTTTCTTTTTGAAGGTGAGGTTCGTCTTTTTTAAACTTGCAAGTTTGTCTTTCATAGCAGTTAGTTTTGATTGCTGTTTTCGAAGAGCTTTTCTAGATGTGTTTAGCTTAGTATATATTTTTTTTAACTCAACTTCTTTTGAAGAAAGAGAATCCCTTGTATCCTTATATAAGTAAGCAATATCTAGTTCTGTCCCACCAAGAAGTATGATATCTGGATCGATGCCTAAACCTTTTGAGAGTATATTTGCTCTATTTATCTCAAACTTCATTGTGTTCTTCTTCGTCACAAACAGATTAATCATAACAAATTTTTTATCTGTGTAACCATTACTTATGAGTAGACTTTTTGTATCTTTAGTTTTTAAAAATATTTTTTTATAAAGATGATTTTTCTCTTTGTCTATAAATATTATATTTGCATTAGTGTAGATGTTTTTATCTTCAGAAATATAAAGTTTTATTTTTTTTCCATTGATTTTCGTATGTTCAACTAGTTTTTTAAACTCCTTATTGAGTTTATTGTTTGATGATACAAGTGAAATACTAAAGAGTTTATTGTTAGTGTTAAAATCTATATATTTAGCAAGTGAATAGACATAAGAAATAGTGAGTTTCTCTTTAGTTAAAGCCGAAGTGTTTTTTGCACTGAGAGAAATAGTTAAAAAAATAATTATTAATAGATGTCCAAATATACTCATTATGTGTAATCCTTTCTTTGAGTTTACCGTAAATAGACTTGATAAAACAGTATTTTGCTAAAATATAATAGATTATAGCATTAGGATAAATTATGAGTAAAACTAAAACTTTTTTGATAAATATAACTCTCTTATCTCTACTTGGAACATCAACAGTTCTTAGTGCTGAAGATAATGAATACTATGCTTCAGCAGATTTTTTAGATATGGATTTATCTGATTTGAGTAAGGTGAAAATCTATACTGCCAGTCGTACACTTACCGATATAGATAAAACATCTGCTATTGTTACTGTTATCACTAAAGAAGATATCCAAAGAAGAGCTTACCGGACTGTTGGTGATGTGATGCAAGATATACCAGGTACATATTACAACACCACTGGACACTTTCCAAACTTGACAAATAGAGGTATTTCTCAGGCATTAACCTCCTATTTACTACTCATTGATGGACATGCTGTTAACAATAGAGCTGCTTATGGAGTGAGTGTTGAAACTATGTTTCCAATCTTATCTGATGTTGAACGAATAGAGGTTGTTCGTGGTCCTGGTTCTGTTTTATGGGGAACAGATGCAGGAATAGGAATCATACATATTATGACTAAGTCTGGAAAGTCTATGGATAAAACAGGCGAAGGGAAGATGGAAGTTTTTGTTGACTATGAAGTAGAGCATCAGAGACAGATAGAGTCTGCTGTATATGGTCAAAGTTTTGAAGATGCAGATATTATGTTTTCTATAAAAACATTTGATAGTGCTCAGCCATGGGGTGAGGGATATAAAGCTACGTCAGCAGGTCCTATTTCTATGTCTCCTCATCCTCGATATAATGCAGCATCTGATTTTGATAGAAGTGGAGAGTTCGGATTTAAACTAAATATGAACGACTTCTCTTTAAAAGGACAGGTTACAAGATTTAAAAATCATGGATTCCACTGGAGTCAATATGACAATATTAACTATGACCGTGACTGGGTAGAACTAGCTTATAATCCACAACTCTCTTCAAATACAAAACTTCAAAATCGTGTTTACTATAACAATTATATAACACATTACAATATGACAGTTGACAAGCATAACCAAGAGTTCTCAATGCAAGGGGGTGGAGTAGAGTCTATCTTATTTCATAATGGAGAGGATTACTCTTTAACTCTTGGTCTCTCATTTGAGCAGCATGATGTAAAATTTCATCAAGGAGAGTTTGGTGCTCCTATGAGTGAGCGCTCACCGGATGTAAATGATAAGCAATATGCAACATTTGGAGAGCTTACATACTCTGGTATTGAAAACTTTCTTTTTACTATGGGAGCACGTTACCAAAAAAATGATGGTATTTTACAAAACAGTGTATTCCTTCCTCGACTTGGACTAACTTTTTTAGCTCATGAAAACTTTATTGTAAAGTATATGTACAACACTTCTGAGGTTGCACCAACATCTCTTTTATGGCAGAGTGGGGGAGAAGGTTTTGTTATTGGTAACGGTCTATCCATAGGTGGGGCGCAAGACTCACAAAAGTACCAAACACATGATTTACAATTTATCTATACACAAGATACAAGTAAAATATCTCTAAACTTCTTCTATATTACTGTGGAGGACATGGTACAGTTTGCAGCTCTCAACAGAGAAATTTTAGGAAATGGTCTCTTAGGAACAAGAAGCTGGATAAATGGTTCATCTGCTACAAGTAAGGGTGTTCAACTTGAACTACAACATGATATGAATGATGCACATTTTTATGCAGACTATACATATACTAGTGCAAAGATTGATGATAGATACTACTATACACAATCAAAAAAATATGATGTTGTTGGCTCTATTACTGATGAGGATTTGAATTTCTTAGCAACACCTGCAAATATGTGGAATGTAGGAGTGGATATAGATCTCAAAAAAGATATGCTTCTAAATATACACTACAGAGGCTATAGTAAAATGAAAACTAAATGGACCTCTTCTCATAACAAATTCTTTTTTATTGGGCCGTATACATATAAAGATATGGGAACTCAGCATTTCTTTGATACTACCTATGTTTATAAAAATGCTTTTTTAAATAACTTAGATATCACGGCATATATGAAAAATATCACGAATAACACTACCGAAAATCCTGAGACAGTATATGGTGGATATACACAGAGTGTGATGGGTAGAAGATATGGTATGACTCTGCTTTACACTTTTTAGAACTAGTGAAGCAGTTGAGAACTTTGTAACTGAGGGTAGAGTTTTAGGATTCTATCACTTGAACTTTTTGGTATCTGAATCAAGATAGGGTTTTTCTTCTTATCTAGCCATTTGGCTATCTTTTGTATATCACTATATCTCATTGAAGTACATCCTGCTGTTGGAGCACCTGCATATTTTTCTACATGCAAAAAAATACATGAACCTCTTTTCGCTTTTCCCTCTTGGTTATGAGCTACTGTTATTCCAAGTTTATACTGGTTATCACTGCGTTTCATATGCTCATAACTTTTTTGATTTCCATCTGTCTCAATTATGTGATTATAAAAATTTGAGTTACTATCATCAACACAAATAAGACTTTTTGATGTGTGTAGATATGGAAGTTTAAAGTTTGATTTTTTTGCATATCCGAAGATATTAGTGAGTTTAAAAATACCGATTGGGGCTTTTTTATCGCCCTCGTATTTCTTAACTTCTTGGGAGTTTTCTTGTATGTCAATCTCTCCAAGTCCCCAGCCTAAGCCATTTTTACCAAGATTTACATCTATCTTTTTAAAGAGGATTTTTCCATCTTCAAAACATTCTAGTTTTGCTTTAGAAGTGTTGAAATCGTCTGCAACAACAAGGATAACTTGCTGAGAGGAAAACAACAATGTCGAAAAACTTATTATAATTAAGAAACTTTTTATCATAAAGTATGGTACTATTACTATTATATGAATTAAATTAATTTATGGAAGAAATGATGAGTATTAAAATTAGACAAGCAAATGTTAATGATTCTCCTTTTTTAGCGCAGATGATACTGCAAAGTTCTAGAGCTGGAAAAAAAGATGGAATCTTTGACTTACTTTTTCAGATTAAAGACGATAAGAAGATTTTGACTAGGCTTGAAGAGCTAGCGCAAACGCAGTCCAAAAGTCACTGTCATTATAAGAATTTTCTTATAGCTGAGATAGATGGAAAAAGCATAGGAACTCTTTGTAGTTATGAGCCACGTATCGCAACTAAAGAGACATTTTTAAAAGCACTTACTGAGATAGGTTGTGAAAAGACTATGGATCACTTCGTTGAAACACTAGAAGTCTTTTACAGTTGTGAGTTTGATTTAAACAAACGCACTTTGATGTTTGACTTTATGGAAGAACTTGAGGGCTTCATAGATGTTGGAGTGCTTAAGGCTCTGATGCAAAAGTCACTTTTAACAGCAAGACTCAAGGGTTACACAATAGCACAAACCATCATAGAGATTGGTTCACTCGAGAGTGAACTCTTTTATAAAAAGATGGGTTTTAGTGTTGTAAAAGAACAAGAGTGTGAACTTTACAAAGAGAAGTTCGGTCGTCTTGGTCTGAAACTCCTCTCAACACAATTTTAGGGAGTTCTTATAGAACTCTCTGCTCTGTCTTTAATCCCCTCTCTTTTAGCAATCTTTTTAGCACTCTATACTAGAAATGTAATACTATCACTACTCAGTGGTGTTGTTGTTGGCTCATTTATTTTAAATGATTATGCCATTGTTGCATCACTTGAAGCCATTCTTACTCTTTTTATCTCACTTATGAGTGAGCCATGGATTTTAAAGACCTTAGCCTTTGTCATCATGGCAGGTTCTATTATGGCTTTGATAGAAAAGAGTGGTGGAGTAAATGGTTTTGTAGATTTTGTATTAAACAAAAAAGGGCTTATCAAGTCCGAGCGTTCTGCTCTGATGTTGAGTTATATCTTGGGTGTAGTAATCTTTATAGAAACTTCTATAACAGCTCTTGTCTCAGGTGCAGTTGGAAAACCTCTGTGTGACAAGTACAAAATCCCTCATGCAAAACTCGCCTATGTCTGTGACTCTACATCTGCCCCGATAGGCTCCCTTATAGTGCTTAATGGCTATGGTGCATTGCTCCTTGGTCTTATCTCTACACAGATTTCTTTAGGGTACATAGAGGGAAATGCAACTGAGATTTTAATAAGTGCTTTGATGTATAACTTCTATGCCATGACAGCACTGGTAATTACCTTCCTCTTTATATATTTTAGTTTTGACATCGGTGCTATGAAAAACGCAGAGTATAAACAAAAAGAGATTACAGAGATAAATACAAAAATAACAAGTATGTTTTATATGCTCCTTCCAGTTAGTTTGATGGTAAGTTTAGTCTTTGTATTTTTATACATAACGGGTGATGGAAACATCCTAAAGGGGAGTGGTTCTAGTTCTATCTTTTTGACGATGCTTACAACACTGCTTTTTACCTTTGTCTACTATATCTTTAGTAAGAACATGTCTTGGAAGGTCTGGAGTCTTACAGCTTATAAGGGGGCAAAGAACTTCGTTCCTATCTCTTTTATCTTAGTCTTTGCATTTGCCATAGGTGATGTGACAGGAGAGCTTAAAACAGGTCTATACCTAGCTTCACTAGCTTCTGCGAATGTTAGTCCATACTTTCTAGCTAGTATCATCTTTTTACTCGCTTCTCTTATCTCGTTTTCGACTGGAACTTCATGGGGAACTTTTAGCATTATGGTTCCCATAGCCGTACCGATGGCAGTTGGTATGGAGACAAGCATACCCTTAGCTATAGGGGCTGTTATAAGTGGAGGAATCTTTGGTGATCACTGCTCACCTATCTCCGATACGACTATTATCTCCTCTATGGCAGCTGAGTGTGAAGTGATAGAGCATGTGAAAACGCAGCTCCCTTATGCTCTTATAGGTGGGAGTATAGCCTTTGTGCTTTTTTTCATAGTAAGTATCGTTTAGAGAAGATACTTTTTCTTTAACACTATATATACACTTTCATAGATTATAATTATTTAATTCAAAAGGATACAAAATGTTAAAATCAATACTTATGAGTTTACTTCTCATCTCATCTCTTTATGCAACCGAGTATAAAGTCATCTACAATGTAACAACAGCTAAGGCTGACACTGTTAAGGGTTCTCTTCTTAAAGGTATTCCTGCCTTAGAGAAACACTACAAAAGTCAGGGTGACACACTCAAAGCGACTATTATCATCTCTTCTGGTGCTTATAAGTTTTTCTCTGAGGGTAGTGAGTTTAAAAATGCTGTAGAGAGACTTAGTAATGAAGGTGTTGTTTTTGAAGTGTGTAGTATGGGTATGAAAAAAAGAGGAATCAAAAAAGAGGATTTACTACCTTTTGTGACACCTGTTTTTAACAGAACAAGTTCTCTTATAGAGTGGCAAGGTAAAGGCTACTCTTTAGTAAATGTTGAGTAGACTCTCTCTTACTTAGGTCTCTTAAGCACCTAAGTAGTGGTTGATAGAGTAACGCATGTCATCATCAAGGTTTTCCATATTTGAGAGCATCCATCTCAAGTAACCAGCATCCTCGCGAGCTACTTCTTCAAGTGATTTTCCCTTATGCTTTCCAAATCTAAATGTCTGAACTAAGATAGGCGTGTTTGTAAGGTCTACCATCTTCTCAACTGGATTTTCTGATGGAAACGCAGCCGCAACAGCAGTCTTTAGTTTTGACAAAAAGAGTTTAAGAACAAGAACATCACCGATAGCATCATGTGCTTTTACAACTACTCCAAGAGCATCAGCTTCTTTTTGCTCATCCTTGTAAAGCTCCATCTTATAACGAAAATACTGAAGTCTATGTGCCTCTTCATCTGGCATGATATGTTTTGCTACTCTGAGTGTATCTATAACTTTCATCTGAGTAGAGAAACCCTCTTTTTCAAGCATCTTAATGTCAAAAGGAGCATTGTGTATGATGAGGTAATTTTCCTCTGTATTTAACTCTAAGAGTCTTTTGTAAGCACTTGTCTCAGTACACGCAGGTTTTCCCTCGATGTACTCTTGTGTGATTCCATGAACTTCCATCGCTCCAAAGCTAATCGAGACATCCGTAGAGTTAAACTCGTTATGAACTTCTATAGGGTTTACACCTAAAACTACATATCCAAGTTGTATGACTCTATCTGTCTCTGCGACACCTGTTGTTTCTGTATCTAATATTATATATTTTGCCATTATTTTTTACTCTCATATTTTACTTTGAAACTCTTAGTCTGCTCGGCTTCAATCTTGATGCTAAATGTAACTAAATTTCCCTTAGTAAAGCTATATTTTTGAGTAGTTTTTATCTTTGAATCCACATCTCTATTAAATGGTACAAGAATTTCGACTTGTTTTGCCTCTTTAGAAGAGTTTTTCAAAGTGTAGAGAACCTCTGCTTCGTACCATCTCTTAGAGTCATCTCTTGAGAGGATTTTTTGTGTAAGAGTAGTGTCGAAGTTCTTACCAAGTCTTAGTTTTATGTCTGTATCTTTTGGAGTATGTTGGAGTGAACTCTCTCCGAGTAATATAGTCTGTTCTTTGAGTTTAGAGTAGCTTCTTATGACTCCTTTTGGAAGAGGTATATCGAGTGCTTTTATGATGATGTACTGAGAAACACTCGCCTTACTCTCACCTCGAAGATACAGAGGATTACTCAGCATACTTGAGTACTCTTTTGCTATAGAAATATCTCTCTTCGTGACAAACTTTATCTGCGTTTTTTCATTGTTTGCTAGTGTTACATTAAAGGGAATAGTATAAAAATGATACCCCTCATAAGCCTGATGTGTTACTTGTGCAGAACTATCCATCGCTGTCATTGCTCGCATGTTTTTATACATAACAGGTCTTTTTTCTGCTCTATTTATATCTCCTGCTAAAAGTGAAAGTTTTGTATCTTTGAAGCTTTTACCCGAACGGTTGTTTATACTTATCCAGCCACTTAGGTCAGCCTTATTTCCATTTATATTTAAGATGTAGTCACTCTTAAAAGAGATATTTTTGATGAGGTAATCAAGCTCCATTTTTGCATCTATATTTTTTTGAGTTGAGACATTCCAAACTAAAGAGGGTTTTGTTATAAGCTCTTTTGGAATCTCACTAAAGATGATTGCTGAACTAGAGACTGTGATGATTTTATAGTCTGTAGTTTTGACTATGGAGTTTGAGCCATTATGTGCAAGAAGAGTTGCAGAGATAACCTTGTACTCATTTCTGTTTTTGAGTAGACGAACTTCTATTTTTTTGCCAAGATGGGCTTCGAGTAGTTTGTTTTGTGTTAGTTTATCAAATCTATACTGCTGAGAGTAGAGTGTGACATCTTCTGGTAAAACTACATTTACAGAGTCCGTGTCAATAGAACTTGCAACGCCCTCATAAGTGATGAAACTCTCGTTAGCATTGAGTGTAAAGTCTCGTTCTTCATGAACAAGACCAACGTTTGAGTTATAAACTACAAGTGAGTTGTTTTGTATCTTCTCACTAAGAGTAGCACCAAAGGCTAGAGTAGAGAGTGTGAGTAGTGAACCAAGAAGTAAAGTTGTTTTTTTCATAAATATTTCCTTTTATAGTCTCTTAGTTATGATACACTTATAAAAAAAATATAGGGCAACAATCTTGATAAGTAATCCACTCATTTACCTCTTCACTCTTGCCTTTATAGCCACTGCTTTTAAGCTCCTAGAGAGTAAAACGCAGCTCAAGGTTTTTAAGTATATTCCTAGTGTTGT
>Ga0256824_10000138_pt1 | contig 25379 bp, 22 predicted proteins | sample CV67metaG_FD_191570 | JGI IMG/M metagenome (GOLD analysis project Ga0256824, IMG submission 191570) | Hydrothermal vent microbial communities from East Pacific Rise, Pacific Ocean - CV67 | ecosystem: Environmental > Aquatic > Marine > Hydrothermal vents | place: Pacific Ocean: East Pacific Rise...
TGTGCATCCAGATTATACTTTCATAAATAAAAATGGTGTTACCGTTCTCAATGCAAAAGAGGATGGAACAGTTGAAATTAAGGTGAGCCCTAGTTCGGTTGACAACCCTTACCTAAGTGTAGTTGGAGCAAATATATCGGTGAGTAATACAAGTGTAGCTAACTCTAAGGGTGAAGCTATGGATGGAAAAATTACTTACAATGATGGAGTAAACCTAGTAACAGTTGACTTAAAAGTTGGTGATAGTGTAGATATACCAGCCGCACAGATAGACACTGTTGGTTTTAAACTTTATGATTTTAGAAATGATACATCAGGCAATGAGAGAGAAAACTACTTAGCAGGGGAAGTGAAACTCAAGTATACAGTTGATTTACAAGAACAAGGTGCAACAGGGGTTACTCCTCGCAGTGATGAGATAAAATTTTATGTAAACCCAGTAGCAGAGGGACTCAACATATCTAGTGCAAAATTAGTAGGGGATGAAGATAGTTATATAGAGATAACAGCTCAAAATGGAGACTCTTTCGATGCTCTAGGAGTACTTGTAGACCCTACTGAAACACTCAAAAGTATAGTAATTGATGGTGTGCCAAATGGCTATTTGGTCTTTTATGGAGATACACATCAACATAGCGCTTCTGTCGTTGGAGTCTCGGGTGGGTTAGTCTCTTTTAGTATACCTATAAGTGGGGGAACACCTCCAAAGATTTGGTTACTTCCGGCAGAAAATATTGGCGGAGTGAGCTCTCAAGCTATACCAAATTACGATTTGCTGAACTCACTTACACTCAAGGTTGGTGTAGATGATATGGGTGTACTCGTTTTTAATACAAAACCTATCAATGTAACTATAAATGCAGTTGCTGACTCACTTACAATAGACCCTGCTGCTGCAAATGGAGTAGAGGGAAGTGATATAGCATTGAGTTTTAATACCATTGTTGTTGACACAGATAGGTCTGAAAGCCTTATTATTACACTTGAAGGTCTGCATCAAGATGCAGTTTTTAAACTTGATGGAGTTGAGATAGATAGCGGCTATATTACGTATGATAAAGTATCAGACACCTATACGATTAAGAATGCGGCAATCGATTATACAAATGTTTCAAAACTTACCTTTATGCAAAATGACTTCAGCGGAACTGTTACAACAACGGTAGTGGCTCAAGAGAAGTCTAACTTTGACATATACCCAACACCAGCAAGTAAAACTTTTAGCGTAAATATAGCACAGCAAGATGGCACAAGTGGCGATGATGTACTTCTTTTTGATAAAACAAATGGGAATGATGGATTAACTGGAAGTGATACCTTAGTATTTGGGTATGACTGGGCTAATGAAGCCATAGATTTTACACTTTACAATGATGCACTTACTAAAAATGTAGAGGTACTAGATCTTACAGAGCATGCAGACCATATGCTCAATTTAAGTGCAACAGATGTTGTCGCTATGAGTGATGCGGCAAATAAGATAATTATTAATGCCGATGCAGGCGATAGTATAGCCCTAATGGAGAGTACAGATGTAGATGATGTCTGGGCACAAGTAGGTAATACAAATGTTTATGAAGGTGCTAAAGGTGCAGAGCTTACCATAAGTGGTGTAGGTATAAATATTGGAGATGCTCTTTTAACTCCAACTACGGGAGATGATACTCTTGGTTATAACGACTCTAAATTAATTGATGCAGGAGCAGGAAATGATAGACTCATAATTTTCAAGAACCATGAGCTTGATTTCAGTAAGGTTCAAAATGTAGAGCAAGTTGATTTAAGTGTCGTTGGGAATCATACAATGAGTAATGTTTCACTCACAGATATTGTAGGCAGTACCGATGCCAATAACCATCTTACAATCTTTGGAGATTCTAATGATAGTGTAGATTTTGTAGCAAATGAGAACTGGACAAAAGGGGCTCAAGTCACAGAAGGTGGAAAAACTTTTGATGTTTACACGACTGCAAGTGACCCTAGTGTTGAGGTAAAAGTTGAAGATGCTATAAACGATAGCATTTAGTTGTGTTTTGAGGTAAGAGCATTAAAGACACGTTTGTGAAACTCCTCTTGTGAGGGAAGTTTTAAGTCTGCTTCTCTCTGTTTCTCTCCCCACATTGGCTCTGGAAAATAACTATCTTTTTCAAATCTTGCCATAACGTGGATATGCACACGAGGCAAAATATTTGCAAAAGAGGCCATATTGATTTTTTTGGGGTTATAGTAATGAATCATCTCATACTCAATTAAATCATAACATTCCCATAGTTTGGAACGGAGTGGGGTTGGAACATCACTTAATTCTCTGTAGGGTTCTTTTGTAAATATTTTTAGCCAAGGGATTTCGCTATTTTCATGCTCTATATATAAGTCACTATCTTCATAAATTATCATAATAATCCAATATATTTTTAACAATTATAACAAAGTTTTATAGTTTTGAAGTTGTGACGAATGAGAAGATTCATTCGTCTTTTGTAGAGATTAGTCTTTGTTACCTCTGTAACCACCAGAACTTCTTCCACCTGAACGATTTCCGCCGCCATTTCCGCCAGAACGGTTTCTATCTCCACCGCCTCCGCCTTCACGGTTTCCACGGTAACCACCGCCTCCGCCACCAGAACGATTTCTATTTCCACCGCCACCAGAACGGTTTCTATTTCCACCACGGTAGTTTCCACGGCCACGACCGCCTCCACCACCACCACGTTGAGCAGCACGAGCAAGGATAGCATCAAGTCTATCAGCAGGAATACCAATGTTAGCTGGTCCTTTGATATCTTGTTGGTCTAGTAACATAGAAACAAGTTTATACATGATTTGCTCTTCATCTATGTCTTGTTTGAGTAAGTCAAGAACTCTGTGAGCTTCGTCATAGATTTTATGATCTTCAACTTTTTTAACTAGAGCATCTACTACTGATTCTCTTAGGTCATTTTTACTTGGAACAAAAGCATGGTTCATTGAAGTTCCAACTTTTGATTTAATACGTTGAAGCTCTTTAAACTCTAAAGGAGTAACTAAAGTAATAGCCTTACCCTTAGTTCCGGCACGACCTGTTCTACCAATACGGTGAACATAAGACTCAGGGTCAAATGGAATATGGTAGTTAAATACATGAGAGATATTGTTAACATGGATACCACGAGCGGCAACATCTGTAGCTACTAGAACTTTTACAGAGTTTTGTTTGAAACCTTTAATAACAGTCTCACGTTGACGTTGCTCCATATCTCCATGAAGTCCATTTGCTAAGTAACCAGCATTTGAAAGAACATTTGAAAGTCTATCTACTTCTGATTTTGTTCTACAAAATACAACACACTTGTTAGTAGTTTCTGAATCCATAAGACGGATGATTGCATCATCACGTTCAGACTCTTCAATAACATAGTAGAGTTGCTCAATATCAGAGTTTGTAGTCTCACCTTTAGTGATAGAGATAAACTCTGGATTATCTAAAATTCTTGAAGCAAGAGTTTTAATTGGCTGTGGCATAGTAGCTGAGAAAAGCAGTGTTTGACGGTTAGTTGGAAGGTAAGAGAATATTTCATTAATATCATCTAAAAATCCCATATCAAGCATCTCATCAGCTTCATCAAGAACAACCATAGATGGAGAGAAGTTATCAAGCATATTTCTTTTTAAGATGTCTAAAAGACGACCTGGTGTTGCAACAACTATGTTTGCTCCACGGTTGATAAGGTCAAGTTGACGTTTGTAAGAGCTACCACCATAAACTGTAACTGTTCTTACACCTAAGTTTCTACCATACTTAAATAGTTCATCAGAAACTTGAGTAGCTAGTTCACGAGTTGGAGTGATAACTAACATCTGAACGCCATCATTAAGTTTCATCATAGAGATTGCTGGAAGACCAAAAGCAGCAGTTTTACCTGTACCAGTATGTGCTTGTGCAACCATGTCACGACCAGCTAGTACAAATGGAATAGCATCGGCTTGGATAGGGCTTGGAGTTGTAAAACCAGCATATTTAACAGCTTGTAGTACTTCTTTTTTTAGGTTTAAATCATCAAAAGTCATTGTTGATTCTTCTTGCATTGGTGTTTCGTTTTGTGCGTTTTCTTGCATCATAATCCTTTATATACTAAGGAGATGACACAAGTCGCACTCATCACTAAAGAGAGTACGGGGTATCTTCCCCTTAAAGTATTTCGCGAATTATATCTAAATATCCTAAAATTACATTTAACTCAATTATATTTTTGATTAGTTAAGTTTATAGTGCTACTAAATGAAGTGATTAAAAGTTAAAACTTGTCATTTTGTCATGCTTTTTTTATGGCTGATATATTTGTAGTATAATTATTGATACTTAAACCAAGGAAAATAACTATATGCAGTTAGATCTATATTTTGTACTTACCCTTGTTGCATTTACTCTGTTTCTTATAACACTCTTTTTATACCTAAGGCAGAGTGATATTAACAGTAGAATTATTACTCAGTACCAAGAGTTAAATGAGAAGTACAGAGATGACTTAGAAGTAAAAAATAAATTACAACTAGAGTATGTGGCACTCAATGCACGTTATGAAGGGGAGCTGAAGGCTTCAAGTGAAAAGCTTGTAACTCTACAAGAGACTAAAAATGAACTCTCCCGTGAGTTTAAAATCTTAGCCAATCAGATTTTTGAAGATAAATCCAACCAGTTTAGCAGTGCACACAAAGAGCAGTTTGAAACACTTTTAAAACCATTTCGAGAGCAGATAACAAACTTCTCTACACAATCAAGAGAACAGTTTAATGTGGAAGCTAAAGATAGATACCTCTTAAAAGATGAACTACTGCGTTTAAAAGAGATGAATCAGCAACTCTCTAATGATGCTATAAACTTAACTAATGCACTCAAGGGAGAAAACAAAATACAGGGAAACTGGGGCGAACTTGTACTAGAGAGAATTTTAGAAGAGTCTGGTTTAAGAGAGGGTATAGAGTATGAAACACAGTCTACATTAAAATCAAGAGAGGGTGCAACCTTTCGACCTGATGTTATCATTCATATGCCACAGCAACGTGAGATAATTATAGACTCTAAAGTCTCTTTGAGCGCTTATGAGCGCTTTGTAAGTGAAGATAATGAGCTTTTAAAACATAAGGCTTTAAAAGAGCACCTTTTAAGTATCTCCTCGCATATAAAAGAGTTGAGTGCTAAAGAGTATGAGAAGTTAGAGGGAGTCAATAGCTTAGATTATGTACTTCTGTTTATGCCTATAGAGGGCTCTTTTCTTTTAGCTCTGCAAGAGGATGGAGAGTTTTTTAAACGTGCTTATGAGAGTAATATTTTAGTGGTCTCTCCATCGACACTTCTGGTTACTCTGAAAACTATAGAGCATATTTGGCGAACACAAAGACAAGAGGAAAACTCAAAAAAAATTGCAAATGAAGCCGAAGCGATGTATGATAAGCTTGTAGGTTTTGTAGAGGAGATGCTTCAAGTTGGTAACTCTATACAAAAAACCCAAGACTCCTATGAAAATGCGATGAAAAGATTGAGTAGTGGCAGAGGAAATATTATAAAAAGAGCACAAAATATGAAAGATTTAGGACTGAAGCCTAAAAAGCTTTTAAGTATCACTGCTGAGGATGATTAATGAGAGTCAATGAGAAGAAGCTTGTCTCTTATCTTATAGTACTGATGCCGCTAACTCTCGTACTAATTGCAAGTTTTTTTATTAGTACATTTTATCTTGAAAAAGTGACGAACTACTTTAACTCCGCTAAAGAGCGTGCAATTAAAGAACATATTAAGAGTAAACAGGCAAAAAGTGAAATCTGGATACAGCAACTGAATCTTCTTTTTGACTATAAATACAAGCGAATAGATGAGAATATAGCAATGGAACTCAACAGTAGTGTAGATGGTGCTTATAGTAGTGCTCATTTTATCTATGATAAGTATAAAAATAGAAGAAGCTCCAAAGAGATTAAAGAGAGAATTTTAGATGCTCTTTCTCAATTGCATCTGGGTGGGGAGTCAACAGAGCTTTTTATTACGGATTTTAATGCAAATGCAATACTGAGTTCTCAGAGTAAAAAGCTTCAAAAAAATTTATCACTTTATGCAGATGCGGATGGACGTAGTATTACTTTAGAAGAGATCCAACTTGTTCAAAAGTATGGAGAGGGCACAATCTCTAGTCGGTATGCAGATAAAGATGCACTAGAGCGAATTAGGGTTAAAAACTTAGGTATTTTTGATTGGTTTATTGGTTCATCTTTGAATGTAGATAAGGAGTATGAGAAATTAAAACTTACTCTCTTTGATATGATAAAGGGTATTCCCCTTGAACGTACAGATTTTATAGCCCTTTATGATGGTTCAAAGGAGTTGTATTTTTCGCCAAATATGATAGATTTTTTTGGGGATAAACCATCGATTGTTATCCCTAAACAACTATCAAAAGAGTCAAAGTGGTATAAAGATAAACAGCATGAGTACTACTACTATGCACAATATAATGAAGCACTCTCTTGGCACCTAATATATGGTTTTGAAATTGCAAGTATGAGTCAACAAGAGCTGCAAAAGCAAAAAGATTTAGAAGAGATGCTTGACAGTGAGTTAAGTTTGATTGTAAAAGCTTCTATAATCATAGTTCTTTTAGTTGTTATACTCTCGTTACTTCTCTCTAGAAGAGTGAATGCCATTTTTCAAGAGTATCAACAAGAGGTCGAAACAAGAACTTCAGAGTTAGAAAACCTCAATGCCTCTTTAAAACATTTAGTTTTTGATGAAGTACAGGCCCATAGACAAAAGGACAAGATGCTCATTCAGCAGTCTAAGATGGCGGAAATGGGTGACATGCTCAGTATGATTGCCCATCAGTGGAGACAACCCTTAAACCAGATGTCTTATGTTTTGATGAATATCGATTCAGCATATGAGTTTAAAGAGTTAGATAAAAAATACCTCGATGCAAAAATAAAAGAGGGAAACAGTGTTTTAGAGTTTATGTCTGAAACTATTGATAATTTTAGAAACTACTTTAGACCAAACAGAGAAAAAGAGTTTGTCTTGGTAAGTGATGTTATTCAAACCACATTAGGACTTATGAAAAGCTCTTTAGATGTTGATGGCATAGAAGTAGAGATGCATTTAGACGGAAGTGATTTAACACATATTTATAGAAATGAGTTTATGCAAGTTATTTTAAATCTTATAAAAAATGCCAAAGATATGCTTAACTCAAAAAAAGTCCAAAATCCGAAGATTGTTATTAATACAATTTGCCGTAGTCATAGCTTGGTTGTAAGTGTTTGTGATAATGCAGGTGGGGTAGATGAGAAAATAATGGATAGAATTTTTGAACCATATTTTTCCACTAAAGATAAAAAAAGTGGTACAGGTTTAGGGCTTTATATGTCAAAGATGATTATTGAAGAGTATATGGATGGGAAACTAAGTATTACTAACACCAAAGATTCTCAAGAAAAGAATATTGGTGCATGTTTTAAAATAGAGATATAAAGATAGATTTAATAAGCGATTTCAGAGACTCTTTTTTGAACATATCTTTCTGCGATATCTTCCATTCTAACAGCAACAAGGATAGCTACAATAAAGGTTAAAAGAAATGAGTATGTTACTTTTAAACTCAGTAGGTAAGAGAGTGTTGCAAACCCAGCAAAAGGTACAAGAACAAAAAAGAGACCAATGAGTAGCTTGACTTGAATTTTTACATTTGTCTCAAATTTAGAGTGATTCCCTATCATGCAACCTAAAGGCTCATTTTTGAATCTCTGGAGTTCTTGAGTTAGGTCAAAGTTTTTATGATTTTGTTTATAGTTTTTTTCAGTTTTTTCAAATATGTTTTTTACACTAGAGCATAAGAAATTATCAGTAGTATTTAAAAAAAGACTTAAGAGTGACATTGAAGCATCCTTATAATTAATATAAACATATTATAGCATAACTGTGAAAAAAAAGTTTAATCGTCAAAAATGTGCAGACGGTACCCGACACCCGATACATTTTCAATGCTCTGCTCAGGTACCTTCTTCCGTATCCCTCTTACTAGGGAACGTATAGCATCTTGGCTCATACCCTCGTAAGCCCAAATTGCACCTTCAATCTCTTCATAGCTTACTACTCGTGTATGATGGTGTGCAAGAAGGTCTAAAAAAAGAAGTTCATTTTTGGTAAGTTTAATCTCTTGATCTGTATCTAGAATAACTTTTTCATAAGCATTATAAGAGCAAGTTTTTGATAGTTTTAAGTTAAACTTACTTTTGTCGGTAATGAGCTCTATCGACATATTTAAAGCATTGAGTAGTTTCTCTTTTGTAATAGGTTTAATAATGTATTTAACAAGTTGAAGTTCAACTGCCTTGAGTAGATACTCGGTGTCAGAGTGAGCAGTTGCTACAATTATCTGTACATCTTTGTCCTGTGAACGAATATAACTCGCCATATCTAAACCATTTAAACGTGGCATATTTATATCTGTAATGATAATGTCCGGCTTATGCTTTTTCCATAGAGCAATAGCCTCTTTACCATCTTTGGCTTGTATGACTTTTTCTGTAATTCTACTAAGGTACTCCACTGCAGATTTACGGACTGATTCCTCATCTTCGACATACAGGAGAGTGAAATTTTGAAGAAGGTCTTGCATCTTTTTAGCCTAAAGTGATTTTTAGGTATTATACTCTTATGAATATACAAACACAATATAACTACGAAAAGAGTTGGACATCTACTAGTGAAACAGATCTTTTAAAAATAATAGAAGAAGAGGTGGGTGATGCTGATGTACAAGGTGTTCTCTCCTATATTAAAGAAGCCATAAAGAATGGAAAAATTATCACAGTAGGCTCTTGTAAATTTAAAAAATTGATAAGTTAAATAGTATGAGAATAAAGTATCTTCTTCTTAGTTGGTTTTTACTTTTTGCTCTTGTTCCTGTAGGTATAGTCTCTTGGATTGGCTATTCTAATACCACCAAAAGTATGCAAGAAGCAGCAGTTTCCGAGTTAGAAGTTTCCGCTAAAATGCAAAAAAACTTTGTAGATAATTGGTTTAAATACCGCACAATGGATATTTCCACTTGGTCTAAAGATAAGTCAACTATAGAGTTTATGCAAAAACTGATGCAAGAGTATTCTAAGTCCAATCAGAGCTTAGCTGATTTTGTAAAAAGTAAGGAGTACCACGAATTTATTCTTAGTAGTCAAAATGATCTTTCTACCTTAGTCAAAGAGTATGATTATATTTATGACATATTTTTAATAGATAGTAATGGAAATATTTTATACACGTTAAAAGAGGAGACCGACTTAGGTACCAACCTTAAAAATGGCCCTTACTCAAATACAAAATTTGCACACTCCTTCAGTAGAACTATGCAAGAGAGAAAACTCTATTTTTCAGATATGGAACTATATGAACCCTCTAGTAATGATGTAGCAGGCTTTTTGACAATACCAATTATGGATAACAATGGAGAGATCTTAGGTGCTTTTGCACTACAAGTGAAATTTAATTTTATTCTTGAACAGTTTCATGCTAAAGATAAGTATGTGAGTTATTTAGTCGGTACAGATGGTTACTTAAGAAGTTATATAAACTCACAAGATGAGATTCTACACCTTAAAATAACTACTGCACAGGTTAAAGAGTTTCAAAAAGATATGATAGAGCATAAAGGTGATGCAGAACATAAAGCTTTTTCATACAAAGACCCTTTTGGAAACAGTGTTATTGGTCTGCATTATGAGGTTGATATACTAGGTGTTGAGTGGGCTATAATTAATGAGGTCAAAGAGAGTTATGTCTTTGCTTCTTCAAAAGAATTAGCACAAGAAATAATGAAAATCTTAGTGATTGTTCTGTTTTTAGTCATTATTATTGCACTCTATAATACCTATGAAATTGTAAAACCAATTGAGGATTTAACAGAGGCTAGTATGGAATTCTCTATGGGAAACCGTAATGTAATTGTTAGTATAGGCAAGGGTGTTGAGATAGGGGAACTCTCTTATGCTTTTAATAGAATGACTGAGTCAATTATACTCAACGAACAAGAGTTAAAAGAGCAAACAATAGCTGCAAAGGTAGCTCTTAATGCAAAATCAGAATTTTTAGCCAGTATGTCCCATGAAATTAGAACACCTATGAATGGTGTGTTAGGTATGCTGGGACTACTTTTAGAAACTAAACTTAGCAGTGAACAGAGACATCAAACCACGTTAGCACACAATAGTGCAAATTCCCTTCTAGCACTTATTAATGATATTTTAGATTACTCTAAAACAGAGGCTGGAAAGTTAGATATTGAAGCAATTCATTTTAATATAGTTGAAGAGTTAGAGAATTTTATTGAAACAATCTCATACAAGGCTAAAGAGAAAGGATTAGAGTTAACTTTAGATGTGAGTGCTGTTACACATAGTATTATCATATCTGATCCAAATAGAATTCGTCAAATATTAGTAAACTTAGTGGGTAATGCTATAAAATTTACACATAAGGGGAGTGTCTCTGTAAAAGTTTCGCTTAGTATGCAAGATGAAAATAGAGCGACATTAACAATACTAGTTCAAGATACAGGAGTGGGAATTCCAGCTGATAAAGAGAATTCCCTTTTTGACTCTTTTACTCAGGTAGATGCTTCGACCACAAGAAAATATGGTGGAACAGGACTTGGTTTAGCAATTGTGAAGAACTTGTCTGTTTTAATGGGTGGTGATGTAAGAGTAGAGAGTATATTAGGTTTAGGAAGCACATTTATAGTTGACATAGCAGTTGGCTTAAGTTCAGAGACTTTAGAGTGTAAAGTAGCCTCTAAACAAGAGGAGAAAAAGTTACTTCTTACACAAGAAAAAAGCTGGAAAAAAGGTACAAAAATATTGCTTGTAGAAGATAATTATATTAATCAGATTGTTGCTACTGGAATGTTAGAAACTTTAGGTTTAAGCTCTGATTATGCAGCGGATGGCTTAGAAGCACTTGCTGTCATAGAAAAAGCATCGGATGAAAATATGCCTTATGACCTGATACTTATGGACTGTTTAATGCCTCGAATGGATGGTTACGATACAACAGTTGCCATTCGAAATTCAAAAGCTGGAGAGGTTAACAAAAATATTCCTATTGTTGCTATGACTGCAAATGCAATGAAAGGCGATAGAGAGAAATGTATAGCAGTGGGGATGAATGAATATATTTCTAAACCGATTGATCAGGAGATTCTCAATACAGTTTTACAAAAGTATCTAGTTCTTAAGAGTGAGATACCTCTGTGGGACAAAAAAGATGCAGAAAAACGCTTAGGTTCCTCCGTAGAATTTATGAGTAAGGTAATCAAAATTTTTACTGAAAATATAGTTGAGATTTCACAAGAACTAGAGAAGGCACTACTCTTAGAAAATAGAGAAGAAGTAAGATTACATGCACATTCCATAAAAGGTTCTGCTGGAAATATAGGTACATTTAAACTTCAAGATATCGCTAAATCCATTGAAATAGGCTCTAATACAAAATCTTTTAGCCAACTTAGTGTAGAATATAGGGATATGCAGGGTGTCATTGAAGATACAGTAGCAATATTACAAAAGTATCTTCATAGTGTAAAAGTGAGAGAAATGGGAATAAGTATGAGCTTAAAAGAGATACAAGTGAGTTTAATCTCTTTACGAAATAGCTTATCAAAAGAGGGTACTTTTGTTGATAGTGTCACTTATGATATTTTCAAAGTCGATATTGATAGTGTCGTAAATAGTAAGTTAAAAAAATTAAAAAGTGAGATTGATAATTTTATGAGGCTAGAGTCGTTAGTCACAATTGATGAAATTTTATTACATCTGAGTGAGGAAAATTATGGAAAATAGAGCAGTAATTTTGATAGTTGATGACATTGTCTCAAATATTCAAACCATAGCTAGTTTTTTAAAAAATGATTATACTTTAAAGATTGCCTTAGAAGGTAAAATTGCTCTAGAACTAGCACAGAGTGACCCAATCCCTGATTTAATACTTTTAGATGTTCAGATGCCTGTCATGGATGGCTATGAAGTTTTACGAAGACTCAAACATGATGAGAAAACAGCATCGATTCCAGTAATTTTTGTGACTGCAAACGACAATGTTGATGACGAAGAGAAAGGTCTACTGATGGGTGCAGTGGACTATATTACGAAACCAATGCGCTCGGCTATTGTTAAAGCACGAGTAGGGACACATCTCATCCTCAAAGCACAAAAAGATGAGTTAGTATATATTGCACTCCATGATCAACTTACAGGGCTTTTTAATAGATACTATCTTGATGATGAAGGTCTACGTAAACTTTCGCGTGCAAAACGAACCAAAGATGCCTTGAGTGTTGTTATGGTTGACATAGATCACTTTAAAGTTGTGAATGATAAACATGGGCATATAGTGGGCGATAATATTATTAAAGCAGTCTCAAAAGTCTTAAAACAGAACAAAAGAACTGAAGACTTTAGTGTAAGGTATGGTGGGGAAGAGTTTTTAATTCTTTATGATGGATGTAGTGCAGAAAATGCTAAAGCTAAGGCTGAAAGTTTACGAAAAAATATAGAAGATTTAAATCAAGATGGTATTAAAATAACTGCAAGTTTTGGTGTCGCAGAGTTAAATGCAGAGCATGAGACTCTGGATGCTCTGATTAAAGATGCAGATGAAGCACTTTACAGAGCTAAAGAGAGCGGAAGGAACAAGGTGGTTCTTAAGGGTGAGGTACTTTAAGAGTAGAGTTTAAACTCCACCCAATAAGAGCCATTAATGCAATTACTCCAAAAGCCGGTATGAGTGCATAAGCATTAGCCAAGTAGACAAGCCATAAAAGAATAGCTCCAAGAGGAGTAGGAACTCCTGTAAAAAACTTATCTACTTCTCCTACATCTGCATGGATGTTGAAGTGTATTAGACGTCTTAATCCTGATATAACGTAGTAAATACTCACTATTGCTGCAACAACTAAAAGCACACCAGATAACTCTACTGCATAAGATGCTTGAAAAATTAAAAATACCGGAACAAGAACAAAACTTAAAAAGTCTGCAAAACTATCGAGTTGGATTCCAAACTCATTAGATAAGTTATATTTTCTAGCAATTTTTCCATCAAAAATATCAAAGGCTCCTCCGATCCATGCAAGAATTATCGCTATGATAAAGTTATTTTGAGTAATGAAGTAAGTAGCCATAAGACCAGCAGCTATGTTTACAAATGTAAAAAGATTAGCAAGATTAAAGTGAGAAGAAGGAGTCCATAAAAATTTCATTGATTACCTTAAGTGTATTATGTATGAAATTATATCTTACTTACGATTTAAAAAAGATTATAAGTTAATTTAAATGAAATTGATAATATTTATCATTATTAAGATGTTTATAAGTTGATATCTATTATCATTACACTAATTAATAGTTAGGAAATAATAATGATAGATATGATTTACATAGCACAGAGTGATATTCAACAAGCACAACCTGTCAACGTGGAGAAAAAAGTAACTGCATTAGAACAGAGTGGTCTGATTCACTCAAAGGTTGCTGGGAGATTTGAAGTAGTTAAAGAGCTTCCAAAAAAAGCAGATAGTTTTGATGGTATGTTTGATTATGCAGATGCATTTGGAAAATTTCGATTTGCTTACATAGATAGTGCACATAAAATTAGCAATAAGCCTAAAGATACGAAAAATGCTCTCTCTCTTGGTGGAGAGTTTGGGTTTAATACAGCTTCTTACTATGACTTCTCTTTACATGTATCTGCTTTTGTTTCGCAAAAAGTACCCGCTTTAAACCCTTCTTCTGGAAATATAAATGAAGACTTTTTTGATGTAAACAGTGCCTCTTTTGTCTACCTAGGAGAAGCGAGTCTTGACTACAATAGTGATCTGTTTCAGACAAAAATAGGAAGAGTAAGAGTTGACACTCCTTATGCAAATAGTGATGATATCCGTATGGCACCAAACACATTTCAAGGTGCATGGGCTAATATTGAGTACACACCTACACTTAAAACACAGCTACTCTACTTTGACAAGTGGGCAGGGTATGATTCACAAGATGAAGATGCTTCTGCATCGCAGAATGATTTTAAAAATCTTGTCGCACAAGACAATTTTGGAATGCTTGGAGCCTCTTTAACATATGAGTATGCACAAAATTCACAGATGAGCTTTTGGTATAACTACATTGACGGTATGGCAGCAATAGCTTATGCGGAGATAGTAGGTATATATTTTATTAATCATGATGGATTTCATATAGATTATGGTCTTCAGTTTAGTAATATCTCTGAACTTGATAACTCTAACGTGGATGGAGATGTATTAGGTGTTATGACAATTATGCACTACAAAGGTGCCTTTCTTGGAGGGGCTTATAACGCTTCATATTCTGAGAGAGGCGAGGCTGTTACCGATGGCTTTGGTGGTGGACCATACTATACATCCCTCGACGAAGCAACAATTGCAGCGATTTCAGAGAGTGCTGCTTCTTTGGGTACATCACAAACAAATAATGCAGAAGCTTTTAGAATAGGTGCAGGCTATGAGTTTGATAATAATACTCTTGAAGGTTTAGTATTTGAACTTGTATATGGCGAGCTCTATAATGATACTGGAAAAATAAAAGAGAAAGATGTTATTGTCACTTATGATATCACAGATAGATGGTACGGGGAAGTGATATATACAAACTATAACTCTTCATGTAACCATAATACGTTTGATAGAGCCTTAGTTCGTCTAGATTATAGTTTTTAATAAGCTATAATATAAAATTAAATAAATATAAAGAATAAATTATGTCCCCGAAAAAAGATAACCTAAATACAAAAACATTATTAGATTGTAAAAAAGCTTGCATTGTACAAGTGACAAAGTTAAATGCAAAAGATGAGTTAAAACAGAGACTTATCTCTTTTGGAATTATGAAAGAAGCGACTATCGAAGTGCTTGAGTACGCACCAGCAAAAAGTACCATAGAGGTAAAAGTTGGTAAAATGCGTATAGCCCTACGAGACAAAGAAGCTGCATTAATAGAGGTAGAAAAAATATGATAGATATGCAAGGAAAATCGTGTCCAGTAATTGCAAACCACGTTAAGGTAGCACTTGTAGGCCAGCCTAACGTGGGTAAGAGTATGCTTATCAACTCTGTTTCAAATGCACACTTGCACGTTGGAAACTTCTCAGGGGTTACAGTTGACAAAACAGAGGTTCTTTTTGACTACAAAGAGTACCACTTTACAGTAGTTGATTTACCGGGAACTTATGCCTTTACAGACTACACCATAGAAGAGAGAGTAACGCATGATTACCTATGTGCAGAGGATTATGACATTATTATCAACGTGGTTGATTCTACAAACTTAGCTAAAAATCTTCAACTTACTTCTGAGCTTTTAACAATGAGTAAAAAAGTCGTTATAGCACTGAATATGAGTGATGAGGCTGAAAAAGAGGGCATAGAGGTAAATGCTGAGTACATGAGTGAGCTTTTAGGTGTCCCTTGTGTGAAAGTGTCAGCTGCTACAAAAATGGGGATTGAAGAGCTTATTGATGAGGTTCTTTTAACACATGAACATGAAAAAGAGAGCTCAAAACTTATTTTTAGTGAGCCGGTTGAAGAGGAGATAGCACAGATTGTTTGGTATCTTGACAAACATAAGTATGATGCAGTTAATTCTTACAGAAATATAGCAATTAATCTACTTAAAAATAACAAAAAAACTTATGAAAAACTTCATGACAATCCTATATGGACAGAGCTTCAGCCTATTCTTATAGAAGCGGCAAAACATATAGAACTTCACCACGATAGTGATGATATAAAAGAGTCATTTGCAGAAGAGTATGCTTCATTTAACCGAGGGATAGTTGCTGAGGTCGTAGAGCAGAAGAAGAAAATTGAGAAAAAGACACTTACAGAAAAAATAGACTCTATTTTAATTCATCCATTTTTAGGGATTCCAATTTTTCTCTTTTTTATGTGGGGGCTTTTCCAACTTACTTTTGAAGTAGGTGCGATTCCTATGGAGTACATAGATGGATTCTTCTCTTGGTTTGGCGATACCATAGGTTCGACTATTGCGAACGATGACATTCGTTCACTTATAGTAGATGGAATCATCGCAGGTGTGGGTGCGGTAGTCCTTTTTGTGCCAAATATTATTATTTTATTTATAGGGATTGCTCTTTTAGAGAGTACTGGGTATATGTCTAGAGTTGCCTTTTTACTCGATGGATTTTTCCATAAATTTGGACTTCATGGACAGAGTTTTATCCCTCTTGTTACAGGCTTTGGTTGTTCCATCCCTGCTTATATGTCCGCTCGAATCCTTAAAAATGACAGAGACAGACTACTCACTCTTTTCATAATTGGTTTTATGTCTTGTGGTGCTAGACTTCCTGTATATGTTCTTTTTGCAGGAGCATTTTTTAGCCCAGAGATGGCTGGTAATGTTCTTTTTATTATCTACATTAGTGGTGCTATGATAGGGCTTATTGCGGCAAAAATACTCAAACTCACTGCGTTTAAAGGTGCAGACGAGCCCTTTGTTATGGAGATGCCAAAGTATAGACTCCCATCTGTAAAGCTTATTTGGCATACAGTACTTACAAAAACAATGATGTATCTTAAAAAAGCGGGTACATTTATTGCCGCAGCATCTATGCTTGTCTGGTTTTTAAGTAACTACCCTCATAACGTGGTTTTAGAAGAAGAGTATGGCGTTAAGATAGAGAACACTGTTAATGAGGATGAAAAACGAGTTTTTGAGAATCAGTTGGCAGTAGATTTGTTAGAGCAGAGTTATCTTGGCTCTATTGGGAAGTTTTCTGAACCAATTTTTGCTCCCTTAGGTTTTGACTGGAAGATGAGTGTAGCACTTCAAACTGGGTTGGCAGCTAAAGAAGTTGTTGTCTCAACACTTGGTGTTTTATACTCTTTGGGTGCAGATGTAGATGAAGAGAACAACTCACTTATTAACGCTATTAGTAAAAATATATCTTTTGCATCAGCCATCGCTTTTATAGTTGTGATTATGATTTACTTACCTTGTTTAGCCGCTTCAGTAGTCTTTACTAGAGAAGCAGGGCATATTAAGTATTTCTTTTATCTTTTAGCCTTTACTTCTATTGCGGCGTATTCACTCGCATTTATCGCGTATAACGTGGTACTGTACTTCTCTTAAATACTCACAAGTGATATTTAGATATACTTACCTCTATAAGCGAGAGGGGTTATCTAAATGGCAAAATTATTAGTAATAGAGAGTAGTGAACTGCTACGACAAAAATATAATGAACTTTTAGAAAAATATACTGACTTTAAATATGATGTTGTCTCATCCTATGGTGAAGCTCAAAATCTACTCAAAAAGAGTCGTTATGAGTTTGGTGTGACAGACATTGAGGTTGACGGAGCAAAACCGGGTGTTGTCATTTCACTTATGAATAGACATAACCTTGCTCCTATTATCTTTACTGATGAGATTGATGAAGATTTTTTAGAAGCTTATGAGAGTGCTCAGATTGCAGACTATGTCTTAAAAGAGAGTGATAAAAATATTGAGAGTGTTATCCAAAAACTCAATCAACTTCAAAAAAATAAACAGCAAACTATTTTAGTTGTGGATGACTCTATACTCTATGCAGACTTCATTAAACAAAATCTTATTCTTCATAAATTTAAAGTGCTCACTGCCACAAATGGTGCATTAGCACTTGAAAAACTAGAGAATCATCCTGAAATAGTGTGTGTGGTTACCAATCATCGTATGAAAGTGATGGATGGTCTTGAACTCACACAAAAAATTCGTCAAAGAAAAGAGAGTAAGAGTTTACCAATTTTAGCATTGACCTCTGAGGCCGAAGCTGCAAGTGCCTTTTTACAAGAGGGTGCAAACGATTATTTGACTAAACCCTTCTCTAGAGATGAGTTTTATGAAAGAGTTTACAAAAATATAACAACAAAAGGTGCTTGATGGTACGACTACTAATTGTAGAAAAAAGTGTAATTATTTGTGCAGTATTTAAAAAAGTCCTCAAAGAAGATGGGACTTTTATTTTTGACATAGCACATACATATGCAGAGGCAGAAAAACTTTTATCTCAAAATAGTTACGATTTTGCAGTAGGTGATCGTGCACTTCCAGACGCAAAAGATGGTAAAATCATCTCGCTACTTAACAAACATAATATCGCTCCCATAGTTTACACAAAAGAGATAGATGAAGATTTTGTTGAGAGTTTTGAGAGTGCAAATATTATTGATTATATTTTAAAGCATAGACATGATAACGTGGTTTATGTCGTTGAAAAACTCAAACAGCTCCAAGCCAATAAAAACAAAATTATTCTTATTGCCCATACATCTTTGACCTATATAAGTTATTTGAAAAATAACTTAGAGATGCATAACTTTCAAGTTTTAGCAGTGAGTAGTGCTTATGAAGCACTCTCCAAATTAGAAAATTATTCCAACATAGCGCTTATGATAGTAGATAAAGATCTTGCTAATATACATGGACTAGATGAAATGAATGGTTTAGAGTTAGTCCGTAAAGTTCGAGAAACAAAGAGTTATGAGTCCCTTGCAATCTTGTCTCTTGCCGATGAAAGCAGTTCCTACACGACAAGTTTTTTCTTAAATGAAGGTGCGGATGACTTTCTGGTTATGCCATTTTCAAGAGATGAGTTTTACAAACGAATCTATCAAAATCTTAGGGATTAACTCCCTATTAGTTACAATTTGTTAAACTTCCAAATGCATAAAATATTAATGATTGAAGATGACTTAGAATTAGCCGAGATACTGACAGAGTACCTTGAGCAGTTTGAGTTTGAGGTTATCACAGAAGATGACCCTTTTAAAGCCGTAAGTATCTTAAAACTAGAGCCATTTGACTTGGTGATTTTAGATTTAACTCTCCCTGGAATGGATGGTTTAGAAGTATGTGAGGCTATCCGTGAACGCCAAGACATTCCTATTATTATCTCATCCGCTAGAAGTGATGTGACCGATAAGGTAAAAGCACTAGAGCTTGGTGCAGATGATTATATGCCAAAACCGTATGACCCTAGAGAACTCGAAGCGAGAATTCACTCAGTACTACGTCGTTATGAGGCTAAAAGTGAAGCCAAAGAGGAGTCTAAAAGTGACTTCAAATGTGACAAAGCAACTATGGTTATTACCTACAAGGGTAGAAATATAGAGCTTACAAATGCGGAGTTTGGCATACTCTCTTATATGATTGCTAAGCAAGGGCTTGTAGTTTCAAGAGAGGATTTAATCCACAATGTAAATGCTATTAACGAGGACTCTTCAAACAAGAGTATCGATGTTATGGTTGGACGTATTAGAAACAAGCTCGGAGACAAAACTCTCATTGAGTCAGTCCGTGGTGTTGGGTATAAACTTCTAAAATAATGCAAAAACATGCTGTTCTTATAACTGTACTCTTCGCACTTGTGGTGACACTCTTTAGTGTTAGTGCAGTGTTTTGGGAGTTTTATAAGCTCAACAAACAGCAGTATATTAACCACATTTTTACCAAATATTCTATTATTACTCAAGTGTATCGTGCACATCAACAGCAGCAGAGTTCTATGATTATGCTTGAAGCAAATCTCGCTGTTTATAAACTTCAGATTCAAAAAGACAAAAAAGAGTCTAAAAATATTATCAAAAATGCAAAACTTCTTAAACGTGAGGGTTTTAAAAATATTAATACTGCTTTTAAATTAAGTAATCGAGGTCTTTACACTCAAAATTTTGCAACAGATATGCAGGTAAGCATGATAGAGTATAGAAAAAAAATATACTTTTACATACAGACAATGACAGGGGCTATTTTAATTCAAGATGAGGAGTTGAAGCCCTACAGGTCTTGGAATGTTTTTTATGCATATACATCTATTATTGCTATTATTATTATCTCCTTTATTCTAATCTTACAAAAGTTAAGACCACTTATTCGTCTTAGAAGAAAAATTGCCCTTTTTGGTGATGGCGATATGAATATCTCTTTTAAAACTTCTTCTTGTGATGAGATAGGTCTAGTTTCTAATGAGTTAGAGTCTACAAGAGAAAAAATTAATACTATTTTAGACTCTCGCACACTCTTTTTAAGAAACCTGATGCATGAGCTTAAAACACCAATTGCAAAGGGAACAATAGTGACTCAAATGTTAGATTCGCAAAAACATAGAGATAGATTTGTCTCTATTTTTGGCCGTTTAGAGTGTTTGGTTAATGAGTTTGCTCTTATAGAGGAAGTTACAAGTCTTGAGAGCACTGAGGAGTACAAAGAGTACCGATTGGTAGATATTATTGATGGTGCTATAGATTTGGCGATGGTCGATGCAGCGAGTGTAAGTGTAGACGTACCAAGTGGCAAAAAAATAAATGCAAACTATAGACTCTACACCACGGCGATTAAAAACATGATTGACAACGCCATGAAGTACTCTACTGATGCACATATTAAGATTGTAATGATTAACTCAGAACTCTCTTTTGAGAGTAATGGAGAGTGTATTTCACATCCTTTACAGTACTACATCGAACCCTTTACAAAAGACAACCCATCCAAAAATAGTTTTGGTTTAGGGCTCTACCTTGTCGACTCTATTTTAAAGGCACATAATCAGGTTTTAGCACATGAGTATGACCATGGAGTGAACCGTTTTATCTTTGCATAAGTTTATAAATGTAAACTAATAAATATGGAAAAACACATTACCTCTTTCTCAATTGTATTTTTTGCAATCTCTTTTTTTATCTTTGGATGGATGAGCCATAAAGGGTATGATGTCCCTCCCAAAAAGAAAATCATAAAAACACGCCTTGACAATATAAAAGCTTCTAAAGAGTTGAACGTGGTTTTTTTAAACTCCCCCTCAATTTATTATATAGGAACGGACGGTGCACAGGGTTTTGAGTATGACCTTTTAAAATCCTATGCAGACAGTATACATGTAAAACTCAACATAACCACAGTTAACACAGTAGAAGAAGCTATCAAATATATTGATGATCCTGCGGTAGATATTATTTCTGCATCACTTACTAAAACTCCTCTGAGAGAACGTGAGTTTAACTTTGGACCATCCTATTTTGATGTCCAACAGCAAGTTATTTGTAACCGAAAGATGAAAAATACAAAAAAATTCCCCAATAACATAGAAGAGTTAGCAGGGATTAACCTTGTAGTTGGAGAGGGAACGAGTTATGCCGAAAAAATCTTACGTCTTAAAGCACAAGGGTATGATGTAAATGCAACTTTTACCTCTGACTACTCGACTGAAGAACTTCTCTCTAAGGTTTCAGCGCGAGAGATTGAGTGTACTATGGCAGACTCAAACATATACCGCTTAAACATACGTTATTACACAGAGATGACACTCGCCTTTACTATAAGTGAGAGAGAGCAACTAGCATGGGTACTCGCTAAAGATGCAGATGCTTTAAAATCTGATATGTATACTTGGATAAATAGGTTTAACCAAGATGGTTCTATGACTGCGTTAAAAGACCATTACTATAGTTATGTAGGGAATTTTGATTACTACAATACAAAAGTTTTTTACAAGAGAATTAAAAAAAGGTTACCAAGGTATGAGGCTCTTTTTAAAGCAGCAGGGAAAAAGTATGACATTCCTTGGAAACTCTTAGCCGCTATCTCCTACCAAGAGTCCTATTGGAACAGTAACTCTGTGAGTTTTACGGGTGTTAAAGGGCTTATGATGCTCACTAAAGCGACAGCAAAACTCCAAGGTGTCAAAGATAGAACCGACCCAAAAGAGAGTATTTTTGGTGGGGCAAAACATATCCGTTATATGATGAAAATTGTACCTAAAGAGATAGAGAACGAGAACCGTCTTAAAGTGGCATTGGCTGCCTATAACGTGGGAATGGGACATATTTACGATGCTAGAAAACTGGCAGTTGGTTTGGGTCTGAATCCACATATATGGAGTGATTTGAAACAAGTTCTTCCGCTACTTTCACAAAAGAAGTATTATCAAAAACTAAAGTATGGGTATGCGAGGGGTTCTGAGCCCGTAAAGTATGTTGATTCTATCTATAATTTTAGAGATATATTGGAGAAGTTAGAGAAGACAGAGAAGTTAGCAGAGCTAGAAGAGAAAAGAGAGTTATAAACTCTCTTCTCCCTCTCTACCTGTCTGAAGAGAACTTAAAAAAGTCTCCATGTCGTACTTAATTCTGTACTCTGGTGTCATGATGTGAATTAAAACATCCCCTAAATCAACAACAATCCAGTCACCGCTTTCATCAACATTGTTAAATGATTCTTCTGGTTTGAGCCCATTTTTTAGGTGGTCAAGTAGTGCTACAGTATGTCTCGTACCGAGTGATGAAGCGATAATTGCATAGTCAACAAAGTAGTTTTTCTTTTGTAAATCAAAAACTTCGATGCTCTCTGCTTTGTTTGTATCGAGTACAGATACTATTTTTTCTATTCTATTGTTCATTTTTTTCCTTGTAAAATTTTTCTATCTCTTGTGCACAGAGTGGCGAGAGTTTCTCTTTGTCTATAGATGCTCTTAACGTGGTAGAAGATATATCTACATCCACGTTAAGAGTTACAAACCCTTTGGGAATGTTTATCTTATCGCGAGAGGCAACTACAAATGTAACCAGTGTTTTTAACTCTACATAACTCTGCCATAAAGAGAGTGTTTCAAGATTGTCAGCACCTATGATTAGGTAAATTTTCTTGTATCTTTTGAGGAGATATTTCACACTCTCTATGGTTGGTACAGTTCTATTTAAGTCAACTTCAAAGCTAGATATTTCAACATTTTTTTGAGTCTGAAATATCTTTTTGAGCCACTGAACTCTCTGCTTGGCAGATGCATAAAACTTTGTTTTAAATGGGTTTAAAAAAGTAGGCATTACGACTACTTTGTCAACATCATTAATCTTTAAAGCTTCTCTTACAACTGCTTCATGAGCGATATGAGGTGGGTCAAAAGAGCCACCAAAAAGTGCGATAGTTTTCATATTAATGCGAATTATAGCTAACTTTGGCTAAAATAACCGAATTAATTTATATAGGATATGTAATGGCACTTAAAATAGCAATTAACGGATTTGGTAGAATCGGTCGTTGTGTAGCAAGAATCGCTGCAACAAGAGACGATGTTGAGATAGTAGCTATCAACGATATGGCAAGCATGGATATGATGCTTTACCTACTTAAAAATGACTCAGTTCATGGAACATTCAAAAGCGACATTCAAGAGGTTGACGGACAGAATATCTCTATTGATGGGCATAAAATTAGAATTTTTTCAGATCGTGATCCAAAAAACCTAAAATTCGCAGATTGCGGTGCAGATATGGTTTTAGAGTGTACGGGTGTATTTTTAACTCAAGAGTCTGCTCAAGTTCACATTGACAACGGTGTTGAAAAAGTTCTTTTTTCTGCTCCTTCAAAAGATACTGAGACTGACACATTTGTAATGGGTGTAAATGAAGAGAAGTACAATGGTCAAAAAATTGTTTCAAATGCTTCTTGTACGACAAACTGTTTAGGTCCAGTTGCAAAAGTTTTAGATGATGCTTTTGGTATTGAGAAAGGTCTTATGACAACTATTCACTCATACACAAATGATCAAAATATCTTAGATGTAAAACACTTAAAAGATAAACGCCGTGCTCGTGCAGGTGCGATTAATATGATTCCTACAACTACTGGTGCTGCTAAAGCTATTAGCCTTGTAATGCCACAGCTTAAAGGTCGTCTACATGGTCAGTCTGTTCGTGTTCCAACACCAGATGTATCTATGGTTGACTTGAACGTGGTTGTTAAACGTGAGACTACAAAAGAAGAAGTGACTCGTGTGTTTAACGAAGCGGCTGATGGTAGACTTAAAGGGCTTCTTTTAATGGACAAAGAGATGAGAGTTTCTCAAGATTTCGTAGGTTCTGAGTACAGCTCGATTGTTGCTGAGGATTTAACACAAGTTATTGGTGGGGACATGGTTAAGATTATGGCTTGGTACGATAACGAGTGGGGTTACTCAATGCGCTTAATCGATATGGCAATTCATATTAGTAAATAGGGAAACAATTTGGAATTATTAAATATAAAAAAATTAGACTTGGCTGGTAAAAAAGTTTTTATTAGATGTGATTTTAATGTCCCTATGGACGAGTTTGGCAATATCTCTGATGACAGACGTATTCGTGCGGCTCTTACAACAATCAACTTCTGTTTAGACCAAGACTGTTCTGTGATTTTAGCTTCACACTTAGGACGTCCAAAGGGTGAAGTAAATGAGAAGTACACACTCTCTCCCGTAGCAAGAAGATTGAACCAACTTCTTAAACGTGAGGTTGTTTTAGCTAAAGATGTAGTTGGTGAAGATGCGACTGCTAAGGCTACTGCACTCAAAGCGAATGAAGTTCTTCTACTTGAAAACCTACGTTATGAAGCTGGCGAAACTGATGATAGCGATGAGTTGTCTCGTAAGTTAGCAGATATGGTTGATTTTTATATCAATGATGCCTTTGGTGTTTCACACCGTGCACATGCTTCTGTTCATGGAATTACTAAGTTTTTCGACAAAGAACACCGTGCGGCTGGTTTTTTACTCCAACGTGAGATTGAGTTTTTTGGAAAACTAATGAAAGAGCCAACTCGTCCATTTGCGGCGATTGTTGGTGGTTCTAAGGTTTCTGGAAAACTAGAAGCACTCATAAACCTTCTTCCACGTGTAGACAAAATTTTCATCGGTGGAGGAATGGCATTTACATTCTTAAAGCAGATGGGTTACAACATAGGTGCATCTTTAGTAGAAGATGACCTCCTTGAAGATGCACAGCATGTAATGGATGAAGCGAAAAAACTTGGTGTGAAATTCTACCTACCAGTAGATGTTATAGCCGCTGAAAAATTTGCAGCCGATGCCGTTAGCAAGATTGTAACAGCACAAGAGATTCCAGACAACTGGATGGGTCTTGATATTGGTCCTGCAACAGTTCGTCTTTACCGTGAAGGTCTTAACGATGTTCAGACTGTTCTTTGGAATGGTCCTATGGGTGTTTATGAGATGGAAAAATTTGCTCGTGGTTCATCTAAAATTGCTCACTTTGTAGCTGATTCGTATGCGACTACTGTTGTTGGTGGTGGAGATACAGCTGACTTGGTTCAGAGAATTGGTGTCGATGAAGAGATGAGTTTTATCTCAACTGGTGGGGGAGCTTCACTAGAGCTACTAGAAGGTAAAATTCTTCCAGGTGTAGAATCTTTAATAATTGCAGAGTAGTTTTACTCTTTAAGTATATCCCCTCTTGTTCCCATGCTCCGTATGGGAACAGATAAATCTATTTAAAAGGCTTCAAAAT
>Ga0256824_10000139_pt1 | contig 25367 bp, 18 predicted proteins | sample CV67metaG_FD_191570 | JGI IMG/M metagenome (GOLD analysis project Ga0256824, IMG submission 191570) | Hydrothermal vent microbial communities from East Pacific Rise, Pacific Ocean - CV67 | ecosystem: Environmental > Aquatic > Marine > Hydrothermal vents | place: Pacific Ocean: East Pacific Rise...
AGATTCGCAAGTAGCATAAAGGAGAAAAGCTATGTTTAACGATAAACAAAACCAAGTTCTAGCTTACGAGCTAGACAGTAGTAGAATCAAGAGCCGTTCTAAAGGCAATATAACTCTCTCTTACTTAGAGGGATTTGACATAATAGAGACAGCTAACAAAATCTTTGGTTATGGGAACTGGGACTATACAATCAGCAAGCTAGAGCAGGTATCGCAAGAGGTAAATGCTAATCAGAACAATATCATCTGCTACAAGGCAGTTGTCAATGTGGTAGTACATGATATACAGCACTCTAAGCATGTTAGTAGAGAAGATGTAGGATTTGGTAGTGGAATAGCAAAGACACTAGCTGATGCCCATGAAGGAGCTGCTAAAGAGGCTGTAACAGATGCTATTAAAAGAACACTTAGAAGCTTTGGAAATCAGTTTGGGAACTCTCTCTACAGTAAGAGCAGACAGCCACAAAGTAATCAGCAACCTGCACAACTACAACAGCAATATAACCAGACACCGAACAGTCAAGTTCTGAACACTACCCCACAAGACTATTCATCCCTCTACAATATTGGTTTAACCATTATGGAGCAAGGGCAAAACCTTGTAGTGATAGGCGATGATATATTTGCAAAGAAAGACAGCATTAAAGCTTGTGGTTTCCGTTGGGATGGTACAACTAAGATGTGGTATAAGCCGTTAGAACAGAAGGTGGCTTAAGATGAAAGAAGATATATATGAAATACCCATAGAGAATAAGACTCCTCTTATCTGTTTGGCTATTGGTATGGTTGTAGCGATAATAGTCTGTAGTACTAAGGAAATTGAAGATGAGTAAACTTATCCCACAAACACTTCTTGGTGACATACCAGATCTCTATGAGACAGAGGAAGAGACAAACCCTATGTGTCATGTTAAGCTCTTTACACCTGATAGTAACTGGACTTGGTTTATCATTGAATTTTCAAAGGCTGATGCTAAAACTTGTTACGGATATGTACAGGGGTTAGAGAGTGAACTTGGTTACTTTACCCTTGAAGAGTTAGAAGCTGTACATGGTCCTCTTGGTTTAGCTATTGAAAGAGATTTATCGTTTGTACCGACTCCATTTGCCACTATCAAAGCGAGGGGATAATATGTCAGCTCTTAAAAATAATAAAATCAATACTTTTGTAAGACTACTTAATCGTGGTATTACTGTCGAGTTTAAGCATGATAATCTTTACTATGAGATATTTGAATCAGCTGAAGGTGGCTATGTTGTAAATGCCTACTCATCTAACGATAAGGATGAAGATGATGCATATGTTGAAGCTAATCTTATTGATGGAGGTTTTTGTAGTGGAAGTGCTAGAGATACACTTACTTTTCTACAGGTATCTTAATTTCTCTGTTGAACTCATCCTCTGTAGCAACATCATAGACTTTCCATCCCTTTTTAGTAAGAATTTCAGAAGCTACACTACTACGACTACCACTACGACAATATAAAACTAAAACTCTATTTTTAGGTACTCGTGCTACTGACTTGGAAAGCTCTTGGAGTGGAATATTAATAGCATTTTTAATATGATGTTTTAGATACTCTTTAGGAGTACGAACATCTATAATTACCGCTCCGTTTTCTACTGCTTGATGTGCAGCTAGTAGTACTTTATCATCAACTTTGCTACAACCTGAGAAGTAGAAAAGTAGTAGAAGTGGAGATATTACGGTTATTAAAAATCTTTGCAAGTGCTGCTACCTTTAGGTTGTATCTAGTTAATTCTTTTTTTCTTTTTATAAGTCTAAGACTCTCTTATTAATTGTCGGAATAATAACACATTTGATGTTTAAGAAGCTTTTAAAATTACAGAAGAGAAGCTTGAATATAAATTATTATATAATCAAACTAAATAGATTCAATAGAAAGGAACAGTGATATGGCTAATAAAACTATTTTTTTTGAAACAAATAATATCTATGCACAAGATGGTTCAGTTGATGAGTACGAGCTTGGAACGGCTTGTACAATACATATACAAGGGAGAGTTATTAACAAGTTCAAGGAATTATTTGAAAAGACATCAGTTCCAACAACCCCTAAATTATCATATACCCATCTAAAAGACTCACAATATGATATTGTTGGTTATGTTTACAAAAAGCAAGATGAATATGCTTTTATGGATCTAGGTAATTTTTCTATATTTCTTTGTAAAGATGCAGGAAGTTTAGAAGAGGGGAAGTTTTATACCGCTACTGTTGACTTTGTATACGATATATGGGATTGTTATAATCTAGAAATGCATGATACACATGATGATAATTTAGAACTAGAGGGTACAATTCAAAGTATCTTTATAGACACATCAAGATATGTACAATTAGAAAGTGAAAAATCTTGGACAAAAGAAAATGTTAATTCTAACTATGATGTTTCACTAAACAAAACAGCTTGCTGGGACGATGAAAAGTACTCTAATGGGTCAGTTAACTATCTTATTGGATTAGAATTAAAGGAGTCAAATAGTCATGCCTAAGTTAATCCTAATACTCTTACTTGTAATGTCTCTCCATGCAGATAAGGGAACTCTTATTAAAATTGTAGATGGTGTAACTAAAAAGAAGTTTTGTGAGAAGTTTGACTTGTCATACTCTTATGTTAATGCTTGGGGTTCTACTACCCAAGAAAAAAATATAAAATTTCCTTCTTGGGTACTTATATATTTAAAAGATGTAATGTATTTTAAAATAGAGGCTATCAGAATCAAGATGAATCTTAATAGACTATATGATGAACTAGAATCTGGTAAAAGTTTGACTAATATATATAAAGAGCTTAATAAAGCTACTAATGATAGTACTATTGATATGTGGATACCTAATGCTATACTTGAGAAAGAAAATAATCGTGTTATACAAATTGGGGAAGGAAAGATTATGAGTAATAAGATAATGAAGATACCCGTTGATAATTTTTTGGATAGTTTAACGATGAAGAGGACTTAGGTTCCATTAAGGAGTTCTGTGTAAGTATCTAATAGATACTTGCTTCTTATGGTGGTATTACTTCTACTGAAATGTTAGCCATTAAAAAACTTATTTTAGATAATGTATCTTTAAGAAAAAAGAAGCCAAAAGTCAACTATGATATACCTACATTTATTAGAAAACAGCAAGATTAATCTATTAAGAATATAATCATGTTATATAAATTGGAAAAGGATAGTATTGAAAACAAAAGAACTTTATGCATTAAATAGTATAAAAGGGGTTGGTCCTAAAGCTATTATGGCAATTATGGAGCATCTTGATTCTAATTCGATTACTACAATCAAAGATATAAACTTAGCCAACCTATTAAAAGATAAAAATTTAAGTAGATACAAAAAAGTTCTTCAGGTAAATATACCTTGGAATATATTTGAAAGCTATATTAAAAAAGCTGAAAATGATATATACGATATTGAAGAAAAAGGTGTAGACATTATTAGTCTCCTTGATGAAAACTACCCTACCTTACTTAAGATGACACAAGATGCACCTATATTTTTATTTTGCAAAGGGGATCTTTCTTTATTAAAAAAGATGAATAATATTGCTGTTGTGGGTACAAGAAATAATACAGAACATGGAAAACTCATCACCACAAAAAGTGTACAATTTATGTGTGAGCATAACTATACCATCGTTAGTGGTTTGGCATTAGGAATTGATTCTATAGCCCATCAAGCTACACTTGATTCAGGTGGGAAAACTATTTCTGTATTAGTGGATGTAGATAATATACAACCATCCAGTAATAGAGAATTGGCAAACAATATCTTGACTAATGGTGGGCTACTAGTTGCTGAAATGCCACCTGGTATTAAAATAATTCCATCAATGTTTGCCAAAAGGGATAGAATTCAAAGTGGTTTATCATTAGCTGTCTTTCCAATAGAAACAAATATAGATGGTGGAACTATGCATGCAGTTAAGGCTGCTCTGAAAGAAAATCGTTTAGTTTATGTACCCGATACTAATTTAAGTAGTTATGCTGACACTGAGATTCCTCAACTAGGGGGAATTAAATATCTTATAGAAGAAGATAAAGCCACTCCTTATACAAAAGCAACATATCAAGATATCCTAAATTCTCTTGAGCTAAAAAAGAGTGAACTATTAGATCCTAAGGTTGAATATACACAAGGTAGTTTATTATGATTAAATGCATTATCTTTGATTTTGATCTCACACTATTTGACTCTTTAGAACTTAATGGACTTCGCTCTAGAGGGGAATGGGATACTATATATGAAAAGTTAAAAGATTGTAATTTTTATACTGGGGTAAAAGAGACTATACAGCAATTAAAAGATTTAGGTATTAAAACAGCTATAGCTACAAATGCACCAGAAACATATGTAAAAAAAGCATTATCTTATCATGATATAGAAATAGATTTTATTGTCACCTATCATGATGTTGTTAAGCATAAACCAGACCCCGAAGTTATCCGTAAAATATTAATAAATTTCGCACTTTCAAATAGACAAATAGTTTATGTTGGTAATGATGATATAGATTACCATACTACAGCTGCTATGAATGTAGAATTCTATGGTGTAGATTGGGGTGAGTTTTCAGATGAAAATATTATAAAAGTAAACTATAGCAATTTAATCGATGTAATACTCAATGGATTAACACCTGAAAAAGAAAAAGTTCAAGAGGTAGAAATAGAAGTAGTTACTAGCTATGCAGTTGAAAACCTTATGCTACATAATGAAAATAGATATTATCTTGGCTATTACAAAGATCCAATTAAAGAAAAGATTTTTGGTTTTAAAAACAAGAAGGATAAAGAAGTATCTGAATGGAATAGTATTATTGAAGACAATATTACATCTTTACCTAAAGTAAACTACATAGTGAGAGCATTAGGACATGACGAAATAACAATTAAGAATACATCATTAGATAGAACAGGAAAGCTCATATCAGAGCATATGAGTGCTAAATATATTCCAGATATACTTATTAAAAATAGTGAATCAAAAAAGTCTACTACAATGGGTGCACAAGAGAGAAAGAAGGAAATAAGAGGTAAATACTCAATAAATAAAAAGCATCCAGAATATGGAAATTTACATGGAAAAACTAGAACAATACTTATTATAGATGATGTTTACACAACTGGGGCAACAATGAATGAAATTACTCGAGTACTAAGTAATGAGTTTTCATTGATTAAAATATATATATTCTCACTTGTTCAAACTAAAAAGTTTTCTGATACACCTCAAATGCAGTATCATAATTATAACCTTTTCAAAATGCTTGAATACTCAAATAGAAAAATAGAAAAACAAGCTATTGAGTTCAATAAAACATTACATATAACAAAAAGTTTTTCAGCAAACTATTCTTTCTCTAATCATAATTTCATCATTCAAAACCTATCTAATAAGTCAATTAAATCTGATCCAAAAAAGAATGAATATTTACCTGCCATATACATTTTAAAAAACATCTTACAAAGAGGTAAGCCAACACTTTTATCAAACTACTTACAAGAGCATATAGGACATATCCATGAACAATCTGATTTCAAAAAACCTTATGCCCTTATAGATAAAACTAAATTACCATGGAAGCGTATAATTAGAGGTGATGAACGAAATAACTATAATCCTGCACAAAAGTTTTATGACAATCTTATTCCAAAATATCTTGGAGAGTATACTTTTATAAAGAATCTAATGATTCCAGAAATTTCAATTTATGATATTACAAGAGTTTATGTCAAAGAGCTATATGACCAACAAGTTGATTTTTATATACCGCAAGCATCATTAATCATAGAGATTGATGGAGCACAGCATCAGTTGAGTAAGGGTAAGGATAGAGAACGAGACTTACATACAGCTAAGTATGGGGTAGAGACCATTCGAATTACTACAAGTGAATTAGAGTCAGAAGACCAATCATTTTTATTCAAAATTGAGCAAATAAAATCTCGTATTAAACAGATGATAGACCTTGGAACATCAAGACAAAAGAAAGATCCAACAGTTATGACATTAGATGATTATCAAAGTGCATATATTGCTAATACTAATCTAGATAACTCAAATTATATTGCTACAGCTATTATGCGTATGCAGCTTCTTATTCTAGAACTTTTAGAGAATGATAGTTTATCTTTTGAGCATAAATGGTTGTTTGAAATTAAAGAACAAGATATACATGGCTTTACGGAACTAGCGATAGAAGATACATTTTTATGGCTGCATCATATATTACGCCTACATGGTATTAATTTTAAAAAGCCATACTACAAAGTAACCAATATTTCTTTAGAAGAAGACTTTTCATCTTCATCTGGAATAATCAAAGTAGATTTTAGTTTACTTCAAAGATTTACAGATATATGCCAAGACAATGAAGACATTATATATGTCAGAAATCATTATCTAGATGAATATAGATATTTTGCTCCAAATAACTCAGCTAATATCCAAGAATCAACATATAAAGACTATGATTTTTTTACAATGTCAACACTTGAACCTATCAGCTATTCACTTAGTCTTGATGGTAAAGGATCAGATAAGCTCAGTTTATTATTTTTATTAGAAAACATCTTCTTACAAAATATAGATAATGTTAATTTTAGAGAAGGACAACTAGGTATCATTACTAATGCGTTAATGCGAAACAACACGGTAGGGTTACTCCCTACGGGTAGTGGTAAATCTATTTGTTATCAATTGGCAGCAATTCTTCAACCAGCAATTAGTTTTGTAGTATGTCCTATTAAATCTCTTATGTATGACCAAAAAGCTGATTTGGATGAAATATTTTTTTCAAGAACAAATTATATTACAAGTGATTTAACTTCTGAGGAAAAAACCACTATTCAAAGAGAATATGCTGAAGGAAAATATTTTTTTATTTTTGTCTCTCCTGAAAGATTTCAAAGTAAAGTATTTAGAGAAGAGTTTGCGTCTATTAATCAAGAAAAAGCTTTCGCTTATGCTGTAATAGATGAAGTACATTGTCTCTCGGAGTGGGGGCACGATTTTAGGACCTCTTACCTTAACTTATCTAATGCTATATCAAAACTAGCTCCTGATGCATCATATATAGGCTTAACTGCTACCGCTTCCGTTAATGTCTTACGTGATATTCAAAATGAATTTAACATTGAAGATACGGATGTAAAAACACCTCTTAACTATACAAGAGAAGAGTTAAAATTTAATGTTATTGATGATAGAGGAAGAAAAGAAAATGAACTACAAAATCAACTTTTAGAATTAAATAGAAGATGGAATACATTTGAAGCAAATGGTAAAAATAGCCGCTGTGGAATTATTTTTACACCGCATGTAAATGGGGCTAAAGGTTGTTACACATTATCCAATAATCTAAGTACTTCATTAAATGCAGATGTTAGATTTTATTCTGGAAGTGTGCCGAAAATAAATCATCAAGCAGTAATGAATGATACAGAATTTAATAAATATAAAAGAGATGTTCAAGATGGATTTAAAAACAATAAATTCACTTTGTTGGCTGCAACAAAAGCATTTGGTATGGGAGTTAATAAAGGCAATATATTTTACACCATTCATTATGGTCTACCTAGTTCAATGGAATCACTATATCAAGAAGCTGGAAGAGCAGGAAGAGATAAGTCAAAATTTGTTGACGAGAAAGCAGAATGTCTAGTTTTATTAACTCCAGAAACAAACGAGAGAGTATTAGATTCTTTATGGGAAGCGACAGCAACTCTTGATGATCTTAAGAAAGTAAGCGAACAGACACTAAGAAATGGTGATATTAATACAAATCTATTTATGTTTACTAGTAGTCTTGACACAATTAATAATGAATTTACTCTAATGAAAGATTTGTATAAACAGTATTATTCAGTAGATAAACCAAAGCAACTTATTCTAAGCAGTAAGCTTAATGCTACAAAAGCAAAAGTTGAAAAAGCAATATATAGACTAAGTCAGTTAGGCATCGTAGTAGATTGGACAATTGAAGACTTCTTTAGAGGTAAGTTTGAAGTTGAGTTTAAAGAACATAACAAGAAAGATGTTCAGGAAACGATGATTAAAACCATTGAAAAGTATGAGAAAGGTTTTTCTATTGATAGATTGAGAGAAGAAGGTTCAAAGCGTTATCATATTACATTTTCGCAAGCAGTTGAATTAGCTGAAATTGAAATATACTTTGTAGATTTATTACTATGGTCATATGAACACTTTGCCTACAATAGAAGACAGTCATTAAAAAATGTATATGACAACTGCACGAGTTTAGCTAGAGGAAAGACAACTGAAGCAGATTTCAAACAGACTTTAGAAAATTATTTTAAATTTAACGAATCAAGTTATGTATTACAACATATTGCTGATAATCCAAACGACTACACTAAATGGTTTGAAGTTTTTTATAAAATAGTTGATGGTAATATTGAGGATATATTAATAAATAAATCAAAACAAATACAGACGAAGGATCAGTTAAGTCGTTTTTTAGAAAGCTACATGCATAATGTTGGTTTAGACTTTATTAGTGGTCTATTAAGGCTATTACTTAATGATTATAATAATAGGGATGGACAAGCACGGTTTGAAAATGCATTAAAAAGGATTAAGAACCATGAGGATATAGATAAAGATAAAGTTTTCAATAGACTTATTCAATTAGCAAGTTATTTTAAAATGAATCAAAAAAACTTACTTGTCCGTTCTATAGATAAGATTTTTAATGATCGTACTTTACTCTATCGATTTTCAGAGACGATAGAAGATGAATATTCACTAAATATAATATTAATAGAACAAGTTGCAAGATTACGAAAAATAAATCAACAAATCGGAGAGATTTCATGGGAGATAAAGTAGGTAACTTAAATAATGTTATTACAGAGTTAGAAGAACAAATGGAAGATATTAAAAGTTTTTCACAAGTACTCAAGAGAATAGAGGATGTTAGTAAAAATATTGAAAATATAGATAACAAGGTTGTAAAAAATGCTCAATCACAAATTAGTGCGACTGAAACTATAAATAAGAGTGCTGATTTACTAAAAGATAAGCTAAACGAACTAGAGATAATGATTAAGGAAAATATTCAAGCAATATATAAAGACAATCAAAACTATCAAAGAGAAGTTGATGATTCACTTCGAATACGACTTGAAAAATTCAATTTAGATATTGGAAACAAAATAGAAGGCATAACTAAACAATCTCAAAGTATAGATAAAAATATTCTTGAAATGAACAAAAAACTAACTTTAGTATTAGAATCATATGAAAATGATAGAAAAAGAGGTTTTTTGGCTAGATTATTTAATAAATCCAAATAAAATTTATAGGGGTTATATGTTTAAAAGTTTATTAATTTTTATTTTATTGCTTATTTGGACAGCACTAGCTGATTCAATGCCATGTGCTGTATTTGCTATTTATACTGTGGGTATAACTACACTTTTAACTATCGCATTATCTGAAATGAAAATAATTAATAAATATGTCATAGCAGAAAGAGTTTTCTATAATGTAACATCTCTATTTCATATCGTAAAAAGTGGGTGGCTTATTTTATTAGTATCGCTACTCATAGCCTTTACGACATCTACAATTTTTTTAATTCAAAGTCTATATGTCAATTCTATTATCTTCATCATACTAGGTCTTGATGTTATCATAATTTGGATAATTCATCATAAAATAAAAAATAGACTTAGGCTAACAGTTAAGTATCCTTTTCTCGATGCAGTAAGTCGTAGATGGGCTACCTGGGTTAATACTGGTTTACTTGTTATAGTATTTATCTTATATCAATTTTTTACAACTCCTACAACTGAAATACAAGTAGTTAATTGTGAGATTTTAGACTTCCTATCATCTAGTTTAAAATATAAAGAACTTATAGAGTGGAAACTGATGAGTTTATCAATGCACAACCTAGAGTACTCCAGTAGTTTCTTAGGATGGATTGTATATTTACTTATTTCCCAAGGTGTTTTTGCATGGGTTTACTCAAAATTATTACTCAGTGTAAATATTTCCAAATCTATTATAAGAACAGATGAAAAATCACAACAATCTAAAAACTATTTTATTGTAGGTTTTATAGGTGCGATTCTACTACTTTTAGTTTCATCATTAATAATAAATCATTTATACACAACACAACATATTCAAAAAGTGGAAGCTCTTGTTAAAAAAACATACAATGAGATTAATACTACACTTAATGGACAGCTTGGGTCTAGTGAGCAAAAAATACTTGATGAGATTGATAAAATTATTGATAAACAAATAAATACTGCTTTTACTCCTGTGTATTATGGGATACCAAGCTTATCTGATTATTACTATTCGCTAGAGGGAGGGTATACAAGGATAGCTTTAAAAGGTCATGATTTATACTGTAGATATAAAAATGGAACTTTAGTCCCTTTCTATAATAAACTCGGATTTAACATTCAGAGATGTAACAATAAAATGCTTGATCAAGAGATACAAGTACAAATAAACAGATACTTATTTGTAGAAAGTAGTTTTAATATGCATATTAACATAGCTACAAAAAATGTCAATAAGAGTATTTTCAGCCATCTTGATAACTTGAAAGATACATTAAATAGTACTATAGAATCCCTTGAAAAAGATAAGATCATATCCAGTAATAAACAAATTCAGTTGCGACTGAGGAGTATAAACTCTAAATTTGATGAAATATTTGAAGTATCATCACGAGATATTGCAAAGAAAAGCTTAAGTGGTACAGGTGCAGTCTTACTTACTAGTTCTATATCTAAAACAATAATGTCTAAAATGCTTTTAAAGTTGGGTGCAAAAGGTGCAGGAAAAGCTGTAAGCTTTGCCGCTGGCTCAGCTTCTGGATTAACCATTTGTGCTCCTAGTGGACCTTGGGCATTACTTTGCGGTGTTGTGACAGGTACAGCAAGCTGGATAGGTATTGATGCGGCAATGACAGAAATTGATCAAGCATTTAATGAAGACAACTTTCAATCTAGTGTTAGAAAAATGGTAGACACAGAGAAGCACACTTTAAAAACTTTAATGAAAGCTTCGTATCACAAATGGATACTTACTATTTTTGAAGAACTAAATGAAAGTACAAATAGTTTAAAATCACCTCACCAACAATTACAAAAGAATACTTCACTTTAGCATATAATATTTTAGCCTTTACTGTACATATGCTAATCTATATTTTGATTATTAATAAGCATATCGTTATTGATTAGAAATCAGAAGTCAGGATATGCTACATTAAATGTACTTCCTTGGAGTTTATGTATTAGATATCCTAAGCAAGATTCAAAAGTATTGCAAATCACAGAAGAAATATAAGTCTCACTCATCATACTCTCTCATTAATCTAAAAACAATCTATTTATATAAGTGCTAAAGTAAATTATAGAACCTCTTAGATACTCTTTTTATCGTCTTACTCTAGTCCTTAACTCTGTATATAAGATTTAAAAGTAAAATACTGTTCAGTACGATACATCCAAACATGGTATACCCACTTCTGTAGGAGTATCTCTATGTCCTCACTTTAGGTTATTAATATTATTAAATATAAATAATAATATATAACTCTACTACAGATAGAGACACTATATTGTTCATAAGAAGAAACATAGCCTAGATAGACTCTAATGACTGTTCTAGCAGTACTTCTATAATTATATATCGTATACATACCTATTTATTGAAAGATAAAATAATTAAGGGTATACAGATGATAAATAAAACAAATAGTAGCAAACGATTAGCGAGTACAAAAGAGTACATAGACAAGCTACAAGAGAATAACTCTAAGCTAAACATAGTGAGAGTAGACCTAGCTTACAAAAAGCCTCATGGTAACAGTATTACTCTTGAAGAAGCAAATAAAGATATAAACCGTATGTTTAATAACATGAGATCTAAACCAACTATATTTCAAGACAAGATAGGTTATGTATGTAAGAGAGAGTATACCAAAAAGAGAGGTGTACATTTCCATGCTATTTTTATCTATGATGGTCAGAAGGTACAGAAGGATGCCTTTAAAGCACAACAAATTGGTGAGTACTGGGAACAGCTAACTAAGGAGAAAGGAAGTTATCATAACTGTCATCATAATAAATACAGTCGCAATGGTATAGGTATAATAGACCATAAGGATAGTGAGAAACGAAAGATACTTGATGAATATGTAATCTCCTATCTATGTAAAGATGAGCAAGATGTAGAGCCAATAAAAGAGAATAAAAAGAGTAGGGCATTTACTCGTGGTACTCTTCCTAAAAGTAAACGGAACATGGGGAGACCTAGAAGCTAGTATACTTGTGTTTTAAATATTACAAAGAAAAGAAATATAGAGAAGATGAAAAGCTATATTTGTGCTTATATCGTTCAAGGTATATTAATGCTTAAGATGCAAGGTTTGGAGGATGATAGTTACATTAGATTATTCCTTCTTACGAAAAAGAGTTTTTAAAGTGCTAGTTATCAAGATAGTCTTTTGATGCCTTAATATGATACACTCTATGCAACCTATAGACGATGCTACACCACTTGACGATATATCAGGACTCCAAACTACCTAGTGATAAAGTTTATACTCTTAGAGAGAGTTATAGAGCCAAAGTAAATAATATATCACTAGCTACACTAAAGTATCTACAGCACTTAAAGAACTAGTAAATGCTATAGCTTACTGTGATAAGAACAGAATTTGACATCTACAAACACACCATCGTACAGTACAGATTCATACTTATAAAAATGGAAATGGCTGATGGAGCAGAATGTAGTAAATATCTACAGTAGAAATAAAAAGAATAAAAGTACCTTTACTTAGTGATAATGAGAAGAAACAAGTATTATTAAACTTTAATAATGAGATAAAAATGTATAATCAAATTAATAAAATAAATATAGATATAAAATAAATTCACAGTAACTTTTTAGGAAATAATTAATGGCAATTAAAAAAACAGAATTATATAGCTCGTTATGGGCAAGTGCGAATGAACTTCGTGGTGGTATGGATGCGAGTGAATATAAAGATTATGTACTAACACTTCTGTTTATGAAATATGTTTCTGATAAGTTTGAAAATGATGCTGATAGCCTTATTGAAGTTCCAGAAGGTGCTTCATTTTCTGATATGGTAGCTCTTGCAGGAGATAAAGAAATTGGCGATAAGATGAACAAGATTATTGCAAAACTTGCTGAAGCCAATGACCTAAAGAATGTTATTGATAATGCTGACTTTAATGATAGTGGAAAGTTAGGTACTGATAAAGCGATGGTTGATACACTATCAAGACTTGTAAATATATTTGATACTTTAGACTTAGGTACAAATACAGCTGAGGGCGATGACTTACTAGGAGATGCTTATGAGTTCTTGATGCGTCACTTTGCTACAGAATCAGGTAAAAGTAAAGGACAATTCTACACGCCACCTGAGCCATCAACGATTATGCCACTAGTTTTAGGAATAGGAGAGAATACAAGTCAAGATACAACAGTGTATGATCCAACTTGTGGTTCAGGCTCTTTACTTCTAAAGGCTGCATCTCAGGCACCAAATGGAATGAGTATTTACGGTCAAGAAAAAGATATTGCTACTACTGCACTGTGTAAGATGAATATGATTCTTCATAACAATGAAACAGCAGTTATCGCAACTGGTGGTAATAGTACACTTGCTAAACCTGCATTTACTGAAGATAATGATACAAAGCTTAAAACCTTTGATTATGTTGTAGCAAATCCACCATTTTCACTTAAGGCTTGGACTTCAGGTGTACACTTTCCAGATACTTATGAAAGATTTGAAGGCTTCGATACACCACCAGAAAAGAATGGTGATTATGCTTTTTTACTTCACATGATTAAGTCACTTAACTCTACAGGTAAAGCAGCAGTTATCTTGCCTCATGGTGTATTATTTCGTGGTAATGCAGAGGGAAACATAAGAGCACAACTTATTAGAAGAGGCTACATCAAGGGTATCATAGGACTACCTGCTAACCTCTTTTATGGTACTGGTATTCCAGCAGCTATTATTGTAATTGATAAAGAAAATGCTTCATCTCGTAGTGGAATATTTATGATTGATGCAAGTAAGGGCTTCAAGAAAGATGGTAATAAGAACCGTCTTAGAGATCAAGATGTTCATAAGATAGTAGATGCATTTAATAATCAACTAATTATCCCTAAATACTCTAGAATGGTTACAACAAAAGAGATTGCGGATAATGATTTTAACCTTAACATCCCTCGTTACATTGACAGTAGTGAACCAGAAGATTTACATAACTTATTTGCTCATCTTAACGGTGGTATTCCTTCTCATGATGTAAATGCTCTTAGTAATTACTGGGAATTGTTTCCAAACCTTAAAGCTGACCTCTTTACTCCAAGTTCAAATAATGGCTACTATGATACAAAAGTGGTTTCTAGTGAAGTGAAAAACACTATCATAAAATCTCACGAGTATATAGCCTTTAAAGATACGGTAACACAAGTATATCTTACTTGGCGAGAACAACACGATGAGAGCCTTTATAGTCTTGAAAATGGATGTAGACCAAAAGCTGTTATAAAAGAATTATCGGAGAGTTTACTAGAAGCTTTTAGCAAGACTAAGCTTATTGATAAGTATGATGTCTATCAACTGCTGATGGACTACTATGTGGAAGTAATGCAAGATGATATGTATCTTATTGCTCAGGATGGATGGGGAGTTGGTGCTACTGTTAGAGAGCTTGTACCAATGAAGAATGAGAAGGGTAAATTTGTTTATAAAGAAGCACATGATTTCGAGGTTAAAAAGGTACGATATAAGGCTGACCTAGTGACACCTGTCCTTATCATAGATACTTATTTCCAAGAGGAACAGTTAGCTATAGATGCACTTCAATCTAATCTTGATATAGTTTCATCAGAACTCGAAAGCTTTGTGGAGGAGAATAGTGGCGAAGATGGTTTGTTAGAAAATGCCAAAACTGACAAAGGAAGTATCTCTAAGGCAAGTATTACAAAAGCTTTAAAAGAGGTAATAGATATAGAAGAAATAACAGCTATTAAAGAGTGTAAAAGATTACTAGAGAATGAAACCAAAGCTAAAAAAGAGTTAAAAACAGCCATAGCTAAACTTAACCTTGAAGTCTTTAAGAAGTATCCAACACTAAGTGTAGATGAGATTAAAGATATTGTTATTAGTCGTAAATGGTATGCCTCTTGGAGCGATGCGATAGCTAATGAGATACAAAGAGTTACGAACAGTCTATCTAGCCGTGTGAAGATACTAGAAGAGCGATATAGTACACCTCTTAAAGAGATAGATAGTAGTGTTAAAGAGCTTGAAAATAAGGTTGAAGAGCACTTGAAGAGAATGGGTCTGACATGGTAACTGATGGATATAAGCAGACTGATGTTGGTGTGATTCCTAAAGATTGGGAATATTCATTTTTAAGTGATGTTGTATTTTCAATTTCATCTGGTAAATCAAATACTATATCAACAGGTTCTAATTTTCCTATCTATGGTTCGACAGGAATAATCGGTCATAGACAAAAATTTGATTATTCAGGACAGAGAATTCTAGTTGCAAGAGTTGGTGCTAATGCGGGAAAAGTGTATAAGGTCGATGGTGAATATTGTGTTTCTGATAATACATTAATGATAAAATGTCGTGAAGATTTTAATTTTGAATACACCTTTCACTTTTTAATACAAGCAAACCTTTCTTCACTTGTTTTTGGTTCAGGACAACCTCTAATAACAGGGGGACAACTTAAGACAATAGATATATTAATCCCTCCAAAACAAGAACAACAAGCCATAGCCACAGCTCTATCAGATACAGATGAACTTATCAACTCGCTTGAAAAACTAATCGCTAAGAAAGAAGCTATCAAAACAGGAACAATGCAAGAACTTCTGACAGGTAAGAAACGACTTGATGGGTTTAGTGGGGACTGGGAAGAGAAGACTATCTTATCAATTACTAATAATATAATAGATTATAGAGGAGTGACTCCCAAGAAAAAAGGAATGGATTGGGGAGATGGAAATATTGTTGCATTGTCTGCAGGAAATGTGAAGAAAGGATATATTGATTTTAATGCAGAATGTTATTATGGTTCAGAAGAATTATATAAAAAATGGATGACTAACGGGGATGCAGTTAAAGATGATATTGTCTTTACAATGGAAGCACCTTTAGGTAATGTCGCCCTTATTCCAGATAATAAAAAATATATATTAAGCCAACGAACTATTTTATTGCAGATGGATAGGAATAAATATGATACAAAATATATATTTCAGGTATTTAAATCTAAAAAATTTCAAAATTATATTTACAATAGTGCAACTGGATCAACAGCAAAAGGAATAAAAAGAAAAATATTTGAAAGTTTACTTATTTCTATTCCAAAAGAATTAGAACAACAAGCTATCTCTCAAATATTATCAGAAATGGATTATACGATAGATATATTAAAAACAAAACTTTCTAAAATAAAAGCTATTAAAGAAGGCATGATGCAAGAGCTACTCACTGGTAAAACGAGGTTAAAGGTCTAACATGAAAACTACTGAGAATAAAACCAGTTTTACTACCATTTCTATTCAAGAGTTATCTGGAAAAAAGTTTTTTGTTGAAGATTATCAACGAGGCTATAAATGGTCAGTACAGCAAGTTATAGATTTATTAAGTGATATTAATGAGTTTAATCTAAATGATGGTTTTTACTGCTTACAGCCTTTAGCTTTAATAAATAAAGAACAAAATGAATATGAGGTTATAGATGGACAACAGAGGCTATCAACAGTCTTTATAATTCTATCTATTATAGCCGATCCAATTTATGAAATTTCATATAGAACTCGTGATAGCAGTGAAAAGTTTCTGAAAGATATTAAGGATAACTTAGAATCTATTTCCATAATGGAACCATTGCCTTCATATGAAAATATAGAAAAGTTAGAGGAAGGTATTAAAAAGCTTTGGATGGAGTATGTAGAAGATAAAAAATATCTTGACAATACAGATAACTACCATTTCTTTACAGCATTTTTCACAATAGATACTTGGCTAAAAAATAGTAATGTGAAAGTTGTTGAATTTTTCCAGAAGCTAACACGAGATACTCGTTTTATATGGTACGAAGAATCCAATATAAATAATTCAAAAATTGTATTTCGTAATCTTAATAGTGGAAAAATTGCATTAACAAATGCAGAACTGATTAAAGCCAATTATATTAATAATTTAAAAGACTTAAATAAAGAAATTCAGACACTTCTTCAAAATAATCTTGCTGCACAATGGGATATGATAGAACAAGAATTACATAATGATAATTTTTGGTTTTTTATTAATAACACTACAGATAAAGGTAGATATGAAACACGAATAGATTTACTATTTGAACTTATGGTAGTTCAACAACCAAAATATAATGATGATAAGCTTTATACATATAGAGAGTTTTCAAAACCAACTGAGAATAGTAGTGGTCTGTATGAATGGGAAGAAGTCGTTTTAAAGTTTTACCAGCTTAAAGAGTGGTATGAAGACAATGAACTCTATCATCTAATAGGCTATCTTGTAGCTACGGAAGTAAAAGGTGTACGGGATATTATCAAGCTAAGTGAAAACAAAGGAAAAAGTGATTTCAAAGCTGAATTAATTAAGAGTATAAAAGCATATTTTCAGAATTTTTACAATAAAACTATTAGTTCTGGGTATGTTGGTAATGATTATTTAGAGATGCTTGACTATTATGATAGTTATAAACAGCTTATGAATACACTATTTTTGTATAACATAGAAATATATATTTTAAGTAATGCTCACTACCGTTTTCCATTTGATCTTTCGAAAAATACTAAATGGACACTAGAGCATATTCATGCACAAAAAGCAAAAGATTTTAAAACAGTTACTGAAGTTGATGAATGGGCTGAAGATATTAAACAATTGAAAATTGAATTTCAAGTAGAGTCTGAAACCTCAAGTAAAGACTTTCCTATTGCAGATTTTGATGATATTTTAAAAGAGTTAAAAGAGCTTAAAATCAACAAGAATATCTCTCTTACAAAGGGGTTAGGAAATAAAGTGACTCAGCTAAATAAAGAGTTGAAAACATACTTTAATTTACACAGTATTAAAAATATGGCTTTACTTGATGGTTCTACCAATAGCAAACTCAGTAATAAATCTTTTAATGAAAAAAGAGAAGAGATAATTAAAATTGATAAAAAGAAATGGGGATCTGATGATAAAGAGAAAAAACCATTTATTCCTATTGGAACGAAGAATGTATTTATGAAATATACATCAACAGATGTTTTGCAAATGAACTTTTGGAGAGCACAAGACCGTATTGACTATATAAAGCATATCCGTACAATTTTATCAATATATTTACCTAAAAAGGAACAATAGATGGCAAATTATTCTTTTTGGAATCTAATTAGTGAGCATTTTGTAGAAATACCAATTATTCAGAGAGATTATGCTCAGGGGCGTGATACTCCTAAATCTAATGAAATACGAAAATCATTTGTTGAAAGTATAGTTAAGACTACGAAAGATAGTGACACTACTTTGCACCTTAATTTTGTATATGGAAAAGTTAGAGGTAGACTAGATGCAAAAAAAATAGAGGAAAATAAAAAAGCGATAGAAGCTATGCTTAAATCTGTTAAAGGATATTCACAGTCTTTAGAATTAGATTTTGACTATATATGGGGAAAAGATAATGCAACACGAAGTATAACTTCATTCCTACCTCTTGATGGTCAGCAACGATTAACCACTTTGTTCCTTTTTCATTGGTATATACTTAGAAGACGAGGTATAAATCAAGATGAAAGTACTACACTTTTAAATTTTAGTTATAAGATAAGACCTAGTACGAAACAGTTTTGTATAGAGCTTGTTAAATCAGATATAGAGATAAAACAAGATTCTTCAGTTAGTGATATTATAGAAGACTCTAATTGGTTTTTTAAATACTGGTTGAAAGATCCAAGTGTGAGTGGTATGTTACGTATGCTAAATGAAATTCATAAACAATGTTTGACGTTCACACCTAAAGAAATTGAAACTATTTGGATGAATTTAACTGATAATAAATCTGTAAACTTTGAATTACTAGATTTGGATGAATTTGAATTAACGGATGAGCTCTATGTAAAAATGAATGCTAGGGGTAAAGCACTCACTTCCTTTGAAAACTTTAAGTCTTCATTAATGGAATTTGTTGAAGATAAAAATATTCATATTGATATTACAGACTGGAAAGACAGGATGGATACATTGTGGGCAGATCTTTTCTGGGATAATAAAGATGATGAAAATATGCTTATTGATGAAGAATATTATCTATACTTTAGAAATATGATGCAACTACAATTTACATTATTCAATGACTTAACAGTAGAACAGATAGAGAACACTAGTAATTTTCAGTTATTAGCACCACGAAGGGAAAAAAAGAATAAGTCTGCTTTTTATAAAGAATATCAGGTAATACCACTAAATCAGCTTGATGAACTAGGGGTACTTACACAAGATAATTTAAATCAGATTTTTAATATTCTTAATTATTTATCAAATTATAAAAAGAGTGATCTAAGTGCTTATACTTGTGTTAAAAATATTTTTAAAAGCTTTATAACAGGTGATGTCTCTTATCCTGATAAAATACAGTTTTTTGCACTAATGCAGTATCTTTTAGTTTCTAAAGGTAAGGCTTCGCATAGTCAACTAGATGAGTTTTTACGAGTAATTAAGAATCTAGCAAATAATACTGTAATTGACAGTGTTCCTATCGTGAAAAATATCGTTGATGGGTTAGCTAAAGATTCAATATATTTTAATGATTTTACTATCAGTGTTCAAGACAAAATCAGTTTTTCAGGATTTCGGACAGATCAAGTTTATGAAGAAAAATTAAAAATATTACTGCGATTAAAAGAGGATAGTGATTGGAACAGTTTAATAGATGAAGCAGAATCACATAAGTATTTTCAAGGTCAAATAGGTTTTCTCTTTCATTTATCAGAGATGGACACTTACTACAATGAACATTCTAATTTAGATTTTACAAGTGAAGATAATAACAATTTCAAGCAAATATTTAAAGAATATCTGGCAGTATCTAAACAAATTTTTAAAGATATTTATATTGATAAAGATATTAATCAATTGCTTAATAGAGCATTACTAACATACGGAGATTACCTTATAGCAAAGGCAAGCTATAGATCCTTTCCTAAAGCTGATAAGGATCGTGATAATAGTTGGTATCGTATTATGAGAGAATTTAAGTCAGCCAATAAATATAATAAAATTTGGAAAGTGCTTAAATTATTGTTTGATGATCTGAAATCAGAAAATACATTAGAAAACATGATAAAAAATATTCCAAATGACTGGAGAAAATGTTTTGTGAAATATCCAGAAACTTTAGATAGATGTGGAAAGTATCAGCATTTTAGAATAGAAAATGATAATATATATCTTTTATCCAAAGATACAAAAAGAAGTGACTATACCGAACTTGAAACTTTTCATCTGTTAAAATCTAAACTTGAACCAAATATTAATGATTATATCCCTTTTCATAATGCTAACTATTGGATTGGAAATACTAAAAATGGAGAGCCATGTGTCTTTCTTGATGAATATGTGATTGATGGATTTGATATAGAGCTTAACATTTATCATTATGGAAACAAAGATTTCCCATGGGAAATTAATATTGCAGCAACTGATAAAAATATAGCTGAATTAAGTAGTAAGTTTGACCCAATACTTCTATCTAAGCATAATTTTACTTTTGAATTAGAACACAAAGACTTCAATACATCATTATATATATTAAAGCTAAAAGGTGATATCACGAGTATAAATAATAACATTAAAAATATATGTTCAGATCTGAAAAACCTATGATAGGAGTTGTCCATGAGTAATATAAGTGCATTAGAGAGAGTAACACAACATAGAGTAGTCAAACTATTTCAAGAAAGATTAGACTACAAATATCTTGGAGACTGGCAAGATAGAGTAAATAATAAGAATATAGAAGTAGAATTACTTACAAAATGGCTCACAGACAGAGGAACAAGTTCAACTCTCATTTCAAAGGCGATAAGAGAGTTAGATAAAGCTTCGGCAATGGGACAAGGGAAGAAGCTATTTGATGCGAATCTTGCTATATATAAACTCTTAAGATATGGAGTAAAAGTACAAGAAAATATAAGTTCCAATAACGAAACAGTAGATTTCATTGACTGGAAAGAATGGGATAAAAATGATTTTGCAATAGCTGAAGAAGTTAGTATAGAGGGAGAAAATAGAAAACGCCCTGATATTGTCATCTATGTTAACGGTATCGCTCTTGGTGTTATAGAACTTAAACGATCTGGTGTTTCTGTTACTGAAGGTATCCGTCAAAACCTTGATAACCAAAACAAGACTTTTATCAGAGACTTTTTTACTACTATGCAACTTGTTACTGCTGGGAATGATACTGAGGGTTTACGATATGGAACGATAGAAACTGCTGAGAAGTATTATCTATCTTGGAAAGAAGAAAACCCTGCATACAACCCTAAAGAAGATAGCAAAGATAAAAAATACTTGCCATGTCCAGATGATGTAAATGTTCTTGATTGTGCATTATTAAATATGTTTGATAAAAAAAGGTTCTTAGAGTTCATTCATGACTTCATCGTATTTGATAGTGGTGTAAAGAAGACTTGTAGACAGAACCAATACTTTGGTGTTAAAGCAGCTCAGAAGCATATAGCTTCACGAGAAGGTGGAATTATCTGGCATACACAAGGCTCAGGTAAAAGTCTTACTATGGTGTGGCTTGCTAAATGGATCCGCGAGAATGTAACCAATTCAAGAGTCTTAGTTATTACAGATAGAACAGAACTTGATGAGCAGATAGAAAAAGTGTTTAACGGTGTAGATGAAGATATATATCGAACCAAGAACGGAAACGACCTTATAGGAACACTGAATAAGAGCGATGAATGGCTAATGTGCTCACTTGTACATAAGTTTGGACGAGAGGATTCTAGCGATGATTTTATTGCTGAACTTCAAAGTTCATTACCATCTGATTTTAATGCAAAGGGTGAGCTATTTATCTTTGTAGATGAGTGTCATAGAACACAGTCAGGAAAGCTACACTCTGCAATGAAAAGCATCTTACCAAATGCTATGTTTATAGGTTTTACGGGAACCCCTTTGCTAAAGAAAGATAAGCAAAAGAGTATCGAAGTGTTTGGTGGTTATATTCATACTTACAAATTTGATGAAGCAGTAAATGATGGTGTTGTTCTTGACCTTAGATATGAGGCTAGAGATATTGATCAAAATCTGACATCGCAAGAAGCTATTGATATATGGTTTGAAGCCAATACTAGAGGGCTGTCCGATATTGCTAAGGTTCAGGTAAAACAGAAGTGGGGAACGATGCAAAAGGTTCTCTCTTCTAAGTCAAGACTTGAAAAAATTGTAAGTGATATTTTACTAGATATGCTTATAAAACCTCGACTTTCAGATGGTAGAGGGAATGCCATGCTTGTTTGTTCAAGTATCTATGAAGCATGTAAAATATATGAACTCTTTGATACTACAAACCTAAAGGGTAAATGTGCGATTGTTACAAGCTATGAACCATCTACTGCTGATATAAAAGGCGAAGAGAGTCATGCAGGCGATACAGAAAAACTAAGAAAATATGAAATCTATCGTAAGATGTTGATGGATTACTTTGAAGATGATGATGAAAAGACTGCTCTATCTAAGGCAGATAAGTTTGAACAGCAGGTAAAAGAGAAGTTCATCAAACACCCTGGTCAAATGAAGCTGCTAATAGTGGTTGATAAACTATTGACTGGCTTTGATGCACCAAGTGCTACTTATCTCTATATTGATAAATCTCTAAAAAACCATGGACTATTTCAAGCTATATGTAGAGTAAATCGCTTGGATGGAGATGATAAAGAGTATGGTTATGTGGTTGACTACAAAGATCTGTTTAATAGGCTTGAAGGTGCTATAGGAGATTATACGAGCGGTGCACTTGATGGATTTGACAATGATGATGTTCAAGGGCTACTTACTAATAGACTAGAGAAAGCACAAGAGAAACTTGAAGAGGTACGAGAGAGTATCAAAGCTCTCTGTGAACCTGTAGAAGAACCGAAAAATACAGAGGATTATATACACTACTTTTGTACAAAAGATACTACGGACAAAGTTGCTTTAGTAGATAATGAAGCGAAGAGAGTAGCCCTGTATAAAACTACAGCATCGTTTGTTCGGGCATATATAAACCTTGCTAACGAGATGGAAGAAGCTGGATATACCACACAAGAAGCTCTTACAATTAAAGATGAAGTGACTCATTACGATAGAGTTCGAGATCAGATTAAACTAGCAAGTGGAGACTATGTAGATATGAAAAGACTTGAACCTGCTATGCGACATCTGATTGACCAATATATACGAGCTGAAGATAGTGAAGTCTTAACTGATTTTGAAGAGATGGGGCTTATCGAATTGATTGTTGAAAATGGAGTTGACAATACAATAGAAGATTTACCTAAAGGGATAAAAGGTAATGAGGGGTCTGTTGCAGAAACTATTGAAAATAATATGCGAAAATTAATCATTGATGAAAATCCTGTAAATCCTAAATACTATGAAGAGATGTCAGAGCTTTTGGATGCCTTAATCAAAGAGAGAAAAGAACAAGCGATAGAGTATAAAGAATATCTGGAAAAAATAAAAGACTTGGCAAGTAAGGTTGTTAAACCAACGACATCATCAAATTCATACCCTAGTTCTTTAGATACAAGAGCAAAACAATCCTTGTATGATAACCTAGGAGCAAATGAAGCATTAGCAATTGCTGTTGATGTTGTAATTAGACATACTAAAAAAGATGGTTGGAATGGCGACATGATGAAAGAACGTGAACTTAAGCGTGCTATTAAAAGAGAACTTGGTGATAAGGCTGATATGATAGATGAGATTATGGAGCTGGTGAAGCACCAAGATGAATATAGTTAACAGTAGTTCTATATCTGTTGGCGGTGTAGATGTTCAGATAGATAGAAAAGGGATCAAGAACTTACATATAGGTGTGTACCCACCACACGGTAGAGTAAGGGTTGCGACACCTTTAAATATTGATAATGAAGCTGTACGATTAGCAGTTGTTTCTAAATTATCTTGGATAAAGAAGCAAGTACGTCATTTTGAAGAACAACCAAGACAAACTAAGCGAGAGATGGTAAGTGGAGAGAGTCACTACTTTTTAGGTAAGAGATACTTGCTAGATGTCATCTATGGAAGTACAAAGCATCAGGTGGTACTAAAGCACTCTGTAATTGAAATACATGTAAGAGTAAACACAAGTGTAGAGAATAGGTATAAGCTATTAAGCGAGTGGTATAGAGAACAACTCCATAGAGTAATACTAGATTTAGTTCCTAAATGGGAACAGAAAGTTGGTACCACTGTAGACTCGTGGAAAATTAAAAAAATGAGAACTAAATGGGGAAGCTGTAGTCCAGATAACAAAAGAATGTTATTAAACTTGAATCTTGCTAAGACACCTGTTGATTGTATTGAATATATTGTGGTTCATGAACTTGTACATCTTCTTGAACGGAATCATAATGACAACTTTAGAGTTCATATGGATAGACTTTTACCTGAGTGGAGAAGTTGCCGTGACACATTAAATCAATCTATTCTAAGTTTTGAAGAATGGTAATAAGAGAATTTAATAGGAGATAATAATGGCATTAACTTAGAACTAATTTTAGGCAGGTTTCCTGAAAATAGAATATCTGAAAATAGAATATCTGAAATATGTATAAAATGTTATAATTAACATTATTTTGTTTTAAAAAATTATATAAAAATTATATAACAAAATTAGATTTAGCTTTAAATATTGGACATAAGTCTATGAGTATATAGGGGAGATCACAAAAAATCTTACTATTTAATAATCTAGTTTTAAAGATAGTTGCAGAGGGATTAATATTGATAAACTACTTAAAAATGTAGGTTCTAGAAATTTAGTATTAATTCTTGATAATGAAAAAAGTATTAAATTTACTGGTGCAATTAATATATGTCTTTATATTGCTAAAGAGATTAAAGAATTTGATAGAATACAAAGTCATCATACTTTTATTAATAGGGTGGTACCGATGAGCGGACTCGAACCGCTAAGCCGTGAGGCGGGTGATTTTGAATCACCTATGTATACCATTCCATCACATC
>Ga0256824_10000140_pt1 | contig 25296 bp, 23 predicted proteins | sample CV67metaG_FD_191570 | JGI IMG/M metagenome (GOLD analysis project Ga0256824, IMG submission 191570) | Hydrothermal vent microbial communities from East Pacific Rise, Pacific Ocean - CV67 | ecosystem: Environmental > Aquatic > Marine > Hydrothermal vents | place: Pacific Ocean: East Pacific Rise...
ATGTATGATTTCCCAGGTGATGATACTCCTATTACAGCTGGTTCAGCTCTTAAAGCTCTTGAAGAAGCAAAAACTGGTACTCTTGGTGAGTGGTCAGATAAAATTATTGCACTTATGACTACTGTAGATGAGTATATTCCAGAACCAACACGTGAAACTGATAAAGATTTCTTAATGCCTGTTGAAGATGTATTCTCAATCTCTGGTCGTGGTACAGTTGTTACTGGTAGAATTGAACGTGGTGTTATTAAAGTTGGTGAAGCGATTGAAATCGTTGGTATCAAAGATACACAATCAACTACTGTAACTGGTGTTGAAATGTTCCGTAAAGAAATGGATCAAGGTGAAGCAGGTGATAACTGTGGTATCTTAGTTCGTGGTATTGGTAAAGATGATGTTCAACGTGGTCAAGTACTTTGTAAGCCAGGTACAATTAACCCACATACAACATTTACTGCTGAAATTTATGTATTAAGTAAAGATGAGGGTGGTCGTCATACTCCATTCTTTAATGGTTACCGTCCTCAGTTCTACGTTCGTACTACTGATGTTACAGGTGCTATTACTTTACCAGAAGGTACAGAAATGGTTATGCCAGGTGATAACGTAAGTATTACTGCTGAGTTAATTCATCCAATTGCAATGGAAAAAGGTACTAATTTTGCTATCCGTGAGGGTGGTAGAACTGTTGGTGCTGGTGTTGTTGCAGAGATCATTAAATAAGTCGCTTTAGCGATTTATTTAACCCTTTTTAAGGTATTAAAAAATGAGAGAAGCAATACATTTAGGTTGTGAAAAGTGTACTCGTCGTAACTATCATACAACTAAAAACAAAAAAACTCATACTGAAAAATTTTCAGTAAGAAAATATTGTAAATTTTGTCGTGAGCATACTGTTCACAAAGAGATGAAACTGTAATATTTTATTTACTCAGTCTTTTGACTGAGTTTATTTAGGCGTGTAGCTCCAATGGTAGAGCACCGGATTCCAAATCCGGGTGTTGGGGGTTCGAGTCCCTCCACGCCTGCCACATTTATTATTAGTGAATCTATCGAGCTTTATTTATAATAAATGGATTTATGGAAAATAACAATGAATTTAAACACACATATAAAAAATGCAAAATTAGAATTAACTAAAGTTATCTTTCCTACGAAAGATCAAGTAAAGCAAGCTTATATAGCAGTAATTATTGTTGTTACAGTTATAGCATCATTTTTAGCAGTAGTTGACTTAATTATGTCATCTGCTATGAATGTAATCTTAGGTTAAGGGGTAAAAATGGCACATCAATGGTACTCTATTCAGACCTATGGTAATGATAGACAAATTCGTTTAGCAATCTTAAATATGATTGAAGAGATGGGATTAGAAGATTTCATTGAAGAAGTTATTGTTCCAACTGAAGATGTGATTGAAGTTAAAGATGGTACAAAAAAAATTACTGAAAGGTCTTTATACTCTGGTTATGTATTTGCAAAGATTGATTTAACTACTGAAGTTCAACATCTAATCCAATCATTACCAAAAGTTTCTGGTTTTATTGGTGAAGGAAATAGACCAACACCATTAAGTGAACACGATATTAATGTTATATTAGACCGTGTAAATAATCGTGCAGCACCAAAACCAAAAATATTTTTTGAAAATGGTGAAACTGTTCGTATTATTGACGGTCCTTTTGCTAACTTTACAGCAACTGTAGATGAATATGATTTAGAGCATGGTACTCTAAAACTTAATGTTTCGATTTTTGGAAGAGCTACACCTGTAGATATCTCTTATACTCAAGTTGAAAAAATAATTTAATTTTATAAAAAGGAAGAAACATGGCAAAGAAAGTAATGGATTATATCAAGTTACATATTGAAGCTGGTAAAGCAAATCCTGCTCCACCAGTAGGACCAGCTCTAGGGCAACGTGGTGTTAATATCATGGAGTTTACTAAAGCTTTTAATGAGAAAACAAAAGATAAAATGGGATTCAAAGTTCCTGTTGTAATTACTGTTTATACTGATAGAAGTTTTTCTTTTATCACTAAGCAACCACCTGCATCTGCTTTATTAATGAAAGCTGCTGGACTTAAGAAAGGTACAGATAACCCTCTTAAAAATAAAGTTGGTAAAATAACTAAAGCACAATTAATGGAAGTTGTTGATGCTAAAATTGCTGATTTAAATACAGATAACAAAGATATGGCTGCTAATACTTTAGCTGGTACAGCTCGTTCAATGGGTATTGAAATAGTAGACTAGATTTTAATAAAATCTTATCATTCACCACAATGATATAAATAAATGTGGTAGAATTTATATGGAGAATTTGAATAATGAGTAAAAGATATAAACAATTACAAGAAAAGATAGATACTACAAAATCATATGGTATCAGTGAATCTGTTAGTACACTAAAAGATTTAAAAAGTGCTAAATTTGATGAAACTGTTGAAATAGCAATGAATTTAAATGTAGATCCAAGACATGCTGACCAAATGGTTCGTGGTGCTATTGTACTTCCTCATGGTACTGGTAAAACTGTTCGTGTAGCAGTTTTCGCTAAAGGGACTAAAGCAGATGAAGCAAAAGCAGCTGGTGCTGATATTGTTGGTACTGATGAATTAGTAGCTGATATTAAACAAGGGATTTTCAATTTTGATGTAGTTGTTGCTGCTCCTGATTGTATGGGTCTTGTTGGTCAAATTGGTCGTATTCTAGGGCCAAAAGGTTTAATGCCAAATCCTAAAACAGGTACTGTAACTCCAGATGTTGCAACTGCTGTTAAAAATGTTAAGGGTGGTCAAGTAAACTTCCGTGTTGACAAAAAAGGTAATATTCATGCTGGTATTGGTAAAGTAAGTTTTGAAACAGCTCAAATAGAAGAGAACTTAATCTCTTTCTTAAAAGCTATAAATAAACAAAAACCAGCTTCTGCTAAAGGTCGTTATGTTAAAAGTGCTGCTATCTCATTAACAATGAGTCCAGCAGTTAAACTTGACTTAGTTGAAGTTTCAGATATTAAATAAATATTAATTTTTAGTGTCCTACTTAGGTAGGGCATTATAAAGTTACTTAGTATTATTTCGTAACTGCATTTTATGGACTAAAGATAATAGGAGCTAACGCTTAATTTTGGATTTTCCTTACCTATTTGAAGTATTGTCTGAAAGGAGAAATTTATATGACAAAAACACAAAAAGCTGAAATTATTGAAGTACTAACTAGTGAATTCAAAGAATCTCAATCTGTTATATTTTGTGATTACAAAGGTTTAACAGTATCTGCTTTAGAAGAGTTAAGAAAATCGGCTCGTGAAAATGAGATTAGAGTTCAAGTTGTTAAAAATACTTTAGCAACTATAGCACTAACTAATTCTGATTTAACTGGTGTAGAGTTAAAAGATACAAACATTCTTGTTTGGGGTGAAGATTCTGTTGCTACTTCAAAAGTAGTTTCTAAATTTTCTAAAGACAATGAACTATTTGTAATTAAATCTGCATACATAGACCGTGAACCAGCTGATACAGCTAAAGTTGAAGCATTTGCTAAACTTCCAGGTCGTGAAGAGTTACTTGGTATGCTTGCTGCTACTTGGATGGCTCCAGTTGCAAACTTTACAATCGGATTAAACGCTCTTAAAGAGAAAAAAGAAGAGGAAGCTTAATAGCTTTTAACAATTAATGGTAATTGAATTACCTTATTAAATTATAAACATGGAGAAAATTATGGCTATAACTAAAGAAGACGTATTAGAATATATCTCAGGACTTTCAGTATTAGAACTTTCTGAATTAGTAAAAGAATTTGAAGAAAAATTTGGTGTATCTGCTCAGCCTGTTGCTGTTGCTGGTGGTGCTGTTGCTGGTGAAGCTGCTGCTGAACAAACTGAATTTGATGTAGTATTAACTGATGTTGGTGCTAAGAAAATTGCTGTAATTAAAGCTGTTCGTGCTTTAACAGGTTTAGGACTTAAAGAAGCTAAAGAAGCTTGTGAAGGTTTACCATCTACAATCAAAGAGGGTGTAGATAAAGAATCTGCTGAAGAAGCTAAAACTGCTTTAGAAGAAGCTGGTGCAGTAGTAGAAGTTAAATAATTTTTAACTTATTTTGAGGGGCTTTCCCCTCAACTTTTGGGCGCTTTTGAGAGAAGAACTTTTCTTTTCTTAAAAGTGCCCTTATGTCGTTTATAAGCACTATTAAAATTTTAAGCTCTTTATTGAGCTCTACAAACAGATTCAAGGACGCTTGAATATGATATTATACTTATCGAGGTAGCCAATGTTAAACACTTTATACTCCGGAAATCGTCTTCGTGTAGACTTCTCTAAAACTCCTCAACAGATAGAAGTACCGAATTTACTACAACTTCAACAAAACTCTTATGACAAGTTTTTAATGCTTAATGAAAAAGATAGAGCAGAAAGTGGTATTGAAAATGTATTTCAATCTGTTTTTCCTATTCATGATGTACAAAATAGATTAACAGTTGAATATATTGGAAGTGAGGTTGGAAAGCCTAAATATACTGTTAGAGAATGTATGGAACGTGGTTTGACATACGCTGTTTCATTAAGAATGAAAACTCGTTTAGTTCTTTGGGATAGAGATGAAAACACTAAAGAAAAACTTGGTGTAAAAGATATTAAAGAACAATCAATATTTGTTCGTGATATTCCACTTATGACAGAGAGAACTTCATTTATTATTAATGGTGTTGAAAGAGTTGTTGTAAATCAACTTCACCGTTCACCTGGTGTTATCTTTAAAGAGGAAGAATCAACAACTGCTGGTAATAAACTTGTTTATACTGGTCAAGTTATTCCAGACCGTGGTTCATGGTTATATTTTGAGTATGACCCTAAAGATATTCTTTATATGAGAATCAATAAGCGTCGTAAAGTACCAGTTACTATTATGTTCCGTGCTTTAGGATATTCAAAACAAGATATACTTAAATTATTTTATCCAATGCAAAAAATTAGTATTGAATACAATAAATTTACAATGCCATTTAATCCTGAAGATTTTAAAGGTAGATTAAATTATGATTTAGTAGATGCTAATGGTAAGCAATTAGTTCCTGTTGGGAAAAGATTATCTGCTAAAAAAGCACAAAAATTTATTGATGATGGACTTGAAAGAGTAGAGTATCCTATTGAAATTTTATTAGATAGATATCTATCAGAACCAATTATTGACCCTGAAACAGGTGAAATTTTATTTGATACTATGACTCATATTGATGAATCAAAATTAAAGAAAATGGCTGAAATAGGTGTTACGGAATTTACTATCGCTAATGATTTAGCTGATGGTGTTGATAGTTCTATTATTAATGCATTTAATGCTGATGCTGATTCATTGAAATTACTAAAACAAACAGAAGAGATAGAAGATGAAAATGAACTATCTGCTATTCGTATCTATAAAGTTATGAGACCTGGTGAGCCAGTAACAAAAGAAGCAGCTAAAATTTTTGTAAATCAACTTTTCTTTGACCCTGAAAGATATGACTTAACTAAAGTTGGTCGTATGAAGATGAATCATAAATTAGGTATAGATATTCCTGAATATGTAACAGTTTTAACTCATCAAGATGTTATTGAAACAGTTAAATATGTAATTAAAGTTAAAAATGGTCAAGGTCATATTGATGATAGAGACCACTTAGGAAATCGTCGTATTCGTTCAATTGGTGAGCTTTTAGGTAATGAATTACATAATGGTCTTGTTAAAATGCAAAAAGCGATTCGTGATAAACTAGCTACTATGAGTGGACCAATGGCAGATTTAATGCCTCATGATTTAATTAACTCTAAAATGATTACATCTACAATTATGGAATTTTTCTCAGGTGGACAACTTTCTCAATTTATGGACCAAACAAATCCATTATCAGAAGTTACACACAAGCGTCGTTTATCTGCTCTAGGTGAGGGTGGTATAGTAAAAGAGCGTGCTGGTTTTGAGGTGCGTGATGTTCACCCAACTCACTATGGTAGAATTTGTCCTATTGAGACTCCAGAGGGTCAAAATATTGGTCTTATTAATACATTAGCAACTTACTCTAAAGTTAATGAACATGGTTTTATTGAAGCTCCATATAAAGTTATGAAAGATGGTAAGATTCTTAATGAAGTTGTATATTTAACTGCTACTCAAGAAGAGGGTGTTAAGATTGCTGCTGCATCTAATAAACTAAATGATGATAATCAATTTATTGAAGATATAATTTCAGTAAGACAAGATGGTGAGATTCTAATGAGACCACCAACTGAATGTGCTTATGCTGATTTATCTTCTCATATGGTTGTTGGTGTTGCTGCTTCATTAATTCCTTTCCTTGAACATGATGATGCCAATCGTGCTTTAATGGGTTCAAATATGCAACGTCAAGCTGTTCCTCTTTTAAGACCTTACTCTCCAATGGTTGGTACGGGTGTTGAGAAACTTGTTGCTCGTGATTCTTGGGAATGTGTTAAAGCTAAGAGAGCTGGTACAATTGAAAAAGTTGATGGTAAACATATTTATGTAATGGGTGATGTTGATGGAGAGATTTTTATAGATTATTATCCTTTACAAAAGAATCTTCGTACAAATCAAAATACATCATTTTCTCAAAGACCAATAGTTAATGTTGGAGACAAAGTAAAAGCTGGACAAATTATTGCTGATGGTCCAAATATGGATCAAGGTGAATTAGCACTTGGTGTTAATGCTATGGTTGCTTTTATGCCTTGGAATGGTTTTAACTTTGAGGATGCTATTGTTATCTCTGAAAGATTAATCCGTCAAGATGCGTTTACTTCTGTTCATATTTATGAAAAAGAGGTTGAGGCTAGAGAACTTAAACATGGTGTAGAAGAGATTACTCGTGATATTCCAAATGTTAGAGATGATGAATTAGTACATCTTGATGAATCTGGTATTGTTAAAATTGGTACTACTGTTAGTGGTGGTATGATTTTAGTAGGTAAAGTTTCTCCAAAAGGTGAAGTTAAACCAACACCAGAAGAGAGATTACTTCGTGCTATTTTTGGTGAAAAAGCTGGTCATGTGGTAAATAAATCACTTTATTGTGCTCCAAGTATGGAAGGTGTTGTTGTTGATGTTAAAATCTTTACTAAAAAAGGTTATGACAAAGACCCTCGTGCTTTAGAACTTGAGAAAGAGGAAAGAGATTACTTAGAAAGAGAACATTATGACCGTCTTCTTATGATAGATAAAGAGGAGATGCTAAGAATTGGTCAATTACTTTCTCATGAATCTTTAAAAAATGATATAAAAATTGGTGATACTGAATATAAAGCTGGTGAAAAAATTAATGCTGATGATTTAATTGAAGTAAGTCGTTTTGCTATTAATGCTATTGTTAAATCATTTAGTGAAGATATTCAATCTCAATATGCTAAGACTAAAAACCATTTTCAAAAACAAAAAAGAGTTTTTAGAGATGAGCATGAAGAGAAACTTACTATATTAGAAAAAGACGATATTTTACCAAATGGTGTTGTTAAATATGTGAAAATTTATATAGCAACTAAGCGTCAACTAAAAGTTGGTGATAAAATGGCTGGTCGTCATGGTAATAAAGGTATTGTTTCTATTATAGTTCCTGAAGTTGATATGCCTTATATGGAAGATGGTCGTTCAGTTGATGTATGTCTTAATCCACTAGGTGTTCCATCTCGTATGAATATTGGACAAATTTTAGAGATGCACCTTGGTATGGCTGGTCGTGAACTAGGTAACCAAATATTAGAACAATTTGAAACTAAGCAAAAAGATTACATAGATAATCTTCGTGCAAAAATGATTTCTATTGCTGATGTAGCTGGTATGATGAATGCTGTTAAAGTTATTGGTGATATGAGTGATGAGAAATTCTTAGGTTATGCTAGAGATTGGGCTAAAGGTGGTGTAAGATTTGCTACTCCAATTTTTGAAGGTGTAAATCAAGCAGAGTTCAAAAAACTTTATGAATTAGCAAATATGGATTCTGATGGTAAAACTGTTCTTTATAATGGTTTAACTGGTGAAAAGATTAAAGAGCGTGTAAATGTAGGTTATATGTATATCCTTAAACTACATCACCTTGTTGATGAAAAAATTCATGCTCGTTCAACAGGACCTTACTCTTTAGTTACTCAACAACCAGTTGGTGGTAAAGCACTATTTGGTGGTCAAAGATTTGGTGAGATGGAAGTTTGGGCTTTAGAGGCTTATGGAGCAAGTGCTGTTCTTAAAGAGATGCTAACTATCAAGTCTGATGATGTTGATGGTCGTGTTCGTGCTTATAAAGCAATTACAAAAGGTGAATTAGTGCCACCATCTGGTATTCCAGAGACACTATTTGTATTAACTAAAGAGCTTCAATCATTGGCTCTTGATGTAGAGATTTTAGACGAGGTAGAAGAGGATGAGTAAATTAGTACCAGTAGAAGTAACAGAAGATAATAGACCTAAAGATATAAAACAGTTACAGTTTCGCCTTGCATCACCTGAAAAGGTTATGTCTTGGAGTCATGGTGAAGTTAAAAAACCTGAAACAATTAACTACCGTACTTTTAAACCTGAAAGAGATGGTCTTTTTTGTGCTAAAATTTTTGGTCCAGTAAGAGATTATGAGTGTCTTTGTGGTAAATATAAAAAGATGCGTTATAAAGGTGTAGTTTGTGAAAAATGTGGTGTTGAAGTAACATCTACTAAAGTTCGTCGTAACCGTATGGGTCATATTGAGTTAGTAACTCCTGTGGCTCATATTTGGTATGTAAGTTCATTACCGTCAAGAATTGGTACTTTACTTGGTATCAAGATGAAAGATTTAGAGCGTGTACTTTATTATGAAGCATACATAGTAGAATCTGGTGGTGAAGCATATTATGATGCTGAAGCTAAAACACCAGTTTTACAGTATGATGTTCTAAATGAGGAACAATACCGTACTCTTGTTCAAAGATTTGGCGAATTAGGCTTTAAAGCTCGTATGGGTGGTGAGGTTGTTCGTGATTTACTTGATTCTATAGATTTAGTTGATTTATTTACTGTACTAAAAGAAGCTCTTGGTGGAACAAAATCTGAAGCTAAGAAAAAAACAATTAATAAAAGACTTAAAGTTATTGAGTCATTTTTAAATAGTGGAAACAATCCAGCTTGGATGATGCTTACTGTTTTACCAGTTCTTCCACCAGATTTAAGACCACTTGTTTCACTTGATGGTGGTAAATTTGCTGTTTCTGATGTAAATGATTTATATAGAAGAGTTATAAACCGTAACCAAAGACTTAAGCGTTTAGTTGAACTAGAAGCTCCTGAGATTATTGTTCGTAATGAAAAAAGAATGCTTCAAGAATCTGTTGATGCTCTTTTTGATAATGGTCGTCGTGCTAATGCTGTTAAAGGTGCTAACAAAAGACCACTTAAATCATTATCTGAAATCATTAAGGGTAAACAAGGTCGTTTCCGTCAAAACTTACTTGGTAAGCGTGTTGACTTCTCTGGTCGTTCTGTAATTGTTGTTGGACCATCTTTAAGAATGGATGAGTGTGGTTTACCTAAGAAAATGGCACTAGAGCTATTTAAACCACATTTGATTGCTAAACTTGAAGATAAAGGTTATGCTACAACAGTAAAAGCTGCGAAGAAAATGATTGAGGACAAAACAAACGAAGTTTGGGAATGTCTTGCTGAAATTGTTGATGGTTATCCAATTATGCTTAACCGTGCGCCAACACTTCACAAACTTTCTATTCAAGCGTTTCACCCGAAACTAATTGATGGTAAAGCTATTCAACTTCACCCATTAGTTTGTGCTGCTTTTAATGCCGATTTCGATGGGGATCAAATGGCAGTTCACGTACCTTTAAGTTCAGCAGCAATAGCTGAAGCTAAAGTTCTTATGTTAGCATCTATGAATATTCTACTTCCTGCTTCTGGTAAAGCGATTGCTACACCATCACAGGATATGGTACTTGGAATCTATTACATTACTTTAGAAAAAAATGGTGTTAAGGGTTCAAATAAGCTATTATCAAGTGTAGATGAGATTAGAATAGCACTTGAACATGAAGCGTTAGATTTACATGCAAAAATCAGAACTCGTGTTGATGGAAGAATTATCCATACAACTGCTGGTCGTATGTTACTTAAAGCTGTTTTACCTGATTTTGTTCCTGTTGAATTATGGAATAGAGTTATGAAAAAGAAATATATCAATGAAATTGTTGATTATGTTCAAAAACATGGTGGTATTGGTATAACAGCTGGTTTCTTAGATAGACTAAAAGATTTAGGTTTTAAACATGCAACTGAATCTGGTGTTTCAATCTCTGCTGCTGATATTATTATCCCAGATACTAAAGAAGCTAAAATTGCTGATTCTAAAACAAGAGTATTAGAGATTCAAAAACAATTTGAAGCTGGTTTATTAACTGAACAAGAAAGATACAATAAAATTATTGATGTTTGGACAGATACTAATAACACTCTTGCTAGTCAAATGATGGATTTAGTTGAAAGTGATAAAGATGGTTTTAACTCTATCCATATGATGGCTGATTCTGGTGCTCGTGGTTCTGCTGCACAAATTCGTCAGTTAGCTGGTATGAGGGGTCTAATGGCTAAACCAAATGGTGATATTATTGAAACTCCAATTATTTCTAACTTTAAAGAGGGTTTAAATATTATTGAGTATTTTATTTCAACTCACGGTGCTAGAAAAGGTCTTGCCGATACAGCACTGAAAACAGCAAATGCTGGTTACTTAACTCGTAAACTTGTTGATGTTGCTCAAAATGTTAAGATTGTTGAACATGATTGTCATACTCATGAGGGTATTGAAATTGCCGATATTCAAGACCAAAATACATTAATAGAATCTTTAGAAGATAGATTAGTTGGTAGAGTTCTTGCTGATGATGCTATTGACCCTATAAGTAATGAGATTTTATTTGCTGAGGGAACACTTTTAGATGAAGTAAAAGCTAAGGTTATAGCAGAAGCTGGAATTAAAACAGCACATATTAGAACTCCTACAACATGTAAAAGTAAAAATGGTATTTGTGCTTTATGTTATGGTGTGAATCTTGCTACTGGTGATATTGTTAGAGCTGGTGAGGCTGTTGGTATTATTGCTGCTCAGTCAATTGGTGAACCAGGTACTCAGCTTACACTTAGAACTTTCCACGTTGGGGGAACTGCTAGTTCAACTGCACAAGAGAGACAAGTTATAGCAGAGAAAGAGGGTTTCATTAGATACTATAATGTTAAAACATATCTTTCTAAAGATGGTAAAAATATTATAGCGAATCGTAGAAATGCTGCTGTATTACTTGTTGAACCTAAAATTAAAGCACCATTTAATGGTAAGATAGAGATAGAAACTATTCATGATGAAGTTTTAGTTACTATTGTTTCTAAAAAAGAAACTGTTCGTTATACACTTCGTAAAAATGAGATTGCTAAACCAAATGAATTAGCTGGTGTTAGTGGACAAATTGAGGGAAAAATTTATTTCCCTTATAAATCAGGAAGCGAAGTAACAGAAGATGAATCTATAGTTGAAACTATTAAAGATGGTTGGAATGTTCCGAGTAGAATCCCTTATGCTTCAGAGATATCAGTTGAAGATTCTGCTCCAGTTACTCAAAAAATTATAGCAAAAGAGTGTGGTACTGTTAAGTATTTCTTACTTAAAGGTGATTATTTAGAAAGAATAGAAGGTATTGAAGCTGGATATGAAGTAAAAGAGAAAGGTTTATTTGTAACTGTAATTGATTCTAATAATCGTGAGGCTATTAGACATTATGTTGCTCGTGGTTCAGTTATTGTTGTTAGTGATAATGAACCTGTAGAATCTGATACTTTACTTGCTAAGCCATCAAATGATGAATCTATTGTAATAGCTGAATGGGATCCATACTCAAATCCTATTATCTCTGAGACTGCTGGTACAATTCAATTTGAAGATATTATTGTTGGTGTTACAGCAACAGAACAAATGGATGAATTAACTGGTAAAACTCGTCTTATGATTAACGATTATATTCCAAATGAATATAAACCAACAGTAGTTCTAGCAACTGATGAAGGTGAAGTTATTAGATATGCGATTGACCCAAAATCATCAATCTTTATTACTGATGGTTCTATTGTTAAAACAGCAGATATAATTGCTAAAACACCAAAAGCACTTCAAAAATCATCAGATATTACAGGGGGTCTTCCTCGTGTATCTGAACTTTTTGAGGGTCGTCGTCCAAAAGCAACAGCACTTATATCTGAAATAGATGGTGTTGTTAGTTTTGGTAAAATGCTTCGTGGTAAAGTTCGTATTGTTATCTCATCTGAAAATGGTCTTGTAAAAGATTATTTTGTTGATAAATCTCATCTACCAGTTGTTAATGCTGGTGATTTTGTTCACTCTGGTGAAAGATTGACAACGGGTATTATCTCTTCTCATGAGTTACTAAGAATTATGGGTGTTAAAGCACTTTATAACTATTTAGTAAGTGAAGTTCAACAAGTTTACCGTTCTCAAGGGGTAAATATTGCAGATAAACATATTGAGGTTATTTTTACTCAAATGTTAAGACAAATTAAAATTGTTAAATCTGGTGATACTAAATTTATTGAAGGTGATTTAATCTCTAAAAATAAATTTGTTGCTGAAAATGAAAAAATTATCCGTCTTGGTGGTCGTCCAGCATTAGCTGAACCATTCCTAGTTGGTATTACAAGAGCAGCAGTAAGTGCTGATTCTATTATTTCAGCTGCTTCTTTCCAAGATACAACTAAAGTATTGACAGAAGCTGCAGTATCTGCGAAAGTAGATGATTTAAATGATTTAAAAGAAAATGTAATTATTGGTCGTACAATTCCTGTTGGAACAGGTATCTATAAAGACCAACAGATACAATTTCATTCATACGAAGATTAGTAACTAACTTAGACTAAAGCTTTTGCTTTAGTCTACTTTTCTATCAAGAAATATTCTTAGCTATTTCTATACCAATTTAAATAAATCCAATGAAATTTTCAAGAAAACTTAATTTATTTTTTTCTTTAAATAAATATCCAATAAGGGGCTTGGACTTTAGTCCAACAAGAAAATTGGACTAAAGTCCAAGCCCTAAAATATGGTTTTAAAATTTATTTTATTCTTCATCGGATTTACCTAATACCTATTAAATAAATACTTAAAAATCAGCAAACTTTTATTATAAATTGACTATAATTTCGTGTCTATAATTCTACCAAATATGGAAGAATTAAATTCTACTGGAAAAATTAAGTAAAGGAATTGTATGCCTACAATCAACCAATTGATTCGTAAAGAGCGTAAACGCGTGATTAAAAAATCAAAATCACCAGCTCTTGTTTCATGTCCACAACGTCGTGGTGTATGTACTCGTGTTTACACAACTACACCTAAAAAACCTAACTCGGCTTTAAGAAAAGTTGCTAAAGTTAGATTAACTTCAGGTTTTGAAGTTATTTCATATATCGGTGGTGAGGGTCATAACCTTCAAGAACACTCAATCGTTCTTGTTCGTGGTGGTCGTATCAAAGATTTACCTGGTGTTAAGTATCATATCGTTCGTGGTGCATTAGATACTGCTGGTGTTGCTAACCGTATGGTTGCTCGTTCTAAATACGGAACAAAAAAACCTAAAAAATAGTAGTCATTTGACACTATAAAGGCGTTATTCGCCAAATATTCAAGCTAGCTACAGGGTATATCTTTAGTGGTATATTTTGAGTAAATTTGAAAAAATTGAAGATAAGGAAATTCTAAATGAGAAGAAGAAAAGCTCCCGTTCGTGAAATTATGCCTGACCCAGTTTATGGAAGCAAAATTTTAACGAAATTTATAAATAAAATTATGTTAGATGGTAAAAAATCTAAAGCAGAAAAAATCATCTACAGTGCAATGGATATCATTAGCTCTCGTGGTGAAAAAACTGGTATAGATACATTTAACGATGCTATTGAGAATATTAAACCAATTATTGAAGTGAAAAGTCGCCGTGTTGGTGGTGCTACTTATCAAGTTCCAGTAGAAGTTCGCCCAGTTCGTCAACTTTCACTAGCTATCAGATGGTTAATTGACGCTTCTCGTAAGAGAAACGAAAGAACTATGGCTGAGAGATTAGCTAATGAGTTAATGGATGCATCAACTGATAAAGGTTCTGCATTCAAGAAAAAAGAAGATACTTATAGAATGGCAGAAGCTAATAAAGCATTTGCTCATTACCGTTGGTAATCTAAAGTTTTCTAACACTGAGGGAAGTAATTCCCTCAACTGTCGTTAAATTCTTAACAATCTATACAAAATTGACACCTCTTTTGTAAGTAAATATTCTTTATTTATAAAAGAGGTTATCTCTCAACTAACTTAACAAGGTATTAAAATATGGCAAGAAGTCACAAACTTAATGATGTAAGAAATATTGGTATTGCTGCTCACATTGATGCAGGTAAAACAACAACAACAGAAAGAATTTTATTCTATACTGGTGTTGAACATAAAATTGGTGAAGTACATGATGGTGCTGCAACTATGGACTGGATGGAACAAGAGCAAGAAAGAGGTATTACAATTACTTCTGCTGCAACTACTTGTGAGTGGGCTGGTAAACAAATCAATATTATTGATACTCCGGGTCACGTTGACTTTACTATTGAAGTTGAACGTTCTATGCGTGTTCTTGATGGTGCTGTTTCAGTATTCTGTGCTGTTGGTGGTGTTCAACCTCAATCAGAAACAGTTTGGAGACAAAGAAACCGTTATAAAGTTCCATCAATTGTTTTTGTTAACAAAATGGATAGAACAGGTGCAGATTTCTACGAAGTTGAAAGACAAATTCGTGATAGACTAAAAGGTAACCCTATGCCTTTCCAACTACCTATTGGTGCTGAAGCTGGATTTGAAGGTGTTGTAGATTTAGTTAAAATGAAAGAGATTGTTTGGGATGAAGATGCTGCTATGGGTTCTGCTTACCATGAACAAGATATTCGTGAATCATTACAAGAAATTTCTGAAGAGTATAGAGAAAAAATGCTTGAAACTCTTTCTGAAGTTGATGGTAACGAAGATTTTGCTGAAAAATTCTTAGAGGGTGAAGAGTTTTCAGAAGCTGAACTAAAAGCTGCTATCAAAGCTGCTACACTTGGTATGGCTGTTGTTCCAATGACTCCAGGTACTGCATTTAAAAACAAAGGTGTTCAAACTTTACTTGATGCTGTTGTTGATTACTTACCTTCACCAGTTGAATCAGAAGCTATTATGGGTACATTAATGGATGATGAAGAGGTAGAAGTTGCTGTTCCTTCAACTGATGATGGTGCGTTTGCTGCATTAGCATTTAAAATTATGACTGACCCATTTGTTGGTGTTTTAACTTTTATTCGTGTTTACCGTGGTTCTTTAGAAGCTGGTTCTTTTGTTCACAATACAACAAAAGATAAGAAAGAAAGAATTGGTCGTATCGTTAAGATGCACGCTATTAAAAGAGAAGAAGTTAAAGAGATTTATGCTGGTGAAATCGGTGCTGTTGTTGGTCTTAAATCAACTACAACTGGTGATACTTTATGTTCTCCAGAAGAAAAAGTTGTTCTTGAAAGAATGGACTTCCCAGAACCAGTTATCTCTGTTGCTGTTGAGCCAAAAACTAAAGCTGACCAAGAAAAAATGGGTATCGCTTTAAGTAAACTTGCTGCTGAAGATCCTTCTTTCCGTGTTAATACTGATGAGGAAACTGGTCAAACTATTATCTCTGGTATGGGTGAGTTACACCTTGAAATTCTTGTTGATAGAATGAAAAGAGAGTTCTCTGTTGAAGCTGAAGTTGGTGCTCCACAAGTTTCTTACCGTGAGTCTATTAAAGAAGAAGTACAACAAGAGTACAAATATGCTAAACAATCTGGTGGTCGTGGTCAATTTGGTCATGTTTACCTTACTGTTAAACCAGGTGAGCCAGATACAGGATTTGTATTTACAAATGCTATTAAAGGTGGGTCTGTTCCAAAAGAGTTTATCCCAGCTGTTAAGAAAGGTTGTGAGGAAGCTATGCAAACTGGTGTTCTTGCTGGTTACCCAATGGAAGATGTTGATGTTACTCTATATGATGGTTCTTACCATGATGTGGATTCAAATGAGATGGCATTTAAACTTGCTGCTTCAATGGGATTCAAAGCTGCTTGTCGTATAGCAAAACCTTCTATCTTAGAGCCAATGATGAAAGTTGAAGTTGAAACTCCAGAAGAAAATATGGGTGATGTTATCGGTGACCTTAACCGTCGTCGTGGACAAGTTAACTCAATGGGTGACAGAAGTGGAAACAAAATTGTTGATGCTCATGTACCATTATCTGAAATGTTTGGTTACTCAACTGACCTTCGTTCTGCTACTCAAGGTAGAGCAACATACTCTATGGAATTTGACCACTATGCTGAAGTTCCTAAAGCTGTTTCTGAAGAGATTCAGAAAAAGAGAAATGGTTAGTCTAAACCGTTTCTACACATTTAATATCTCCTTTATGGAGATACTAAATAGATTTAAATTTAATCCTCTTTCTTTTTAGAAATTAACTTTTTCCCAAAACTAAATACTGCTCTGAAAAAATATAATACTAAATATACAAATAGTGTATATAGTAATGGATGTACATAATTTCCCATCTCTTGCATTAAACCAAGTCTTACTTTAGGTTCAGTAAGTAAATCAGGATGCATAAGTGAAATTAATGCTGTTAGCAACGCGGTGTAAATTAGGAGTTCTTTTTTCAATGTTTTAATCATTTCATATTATATCAATTAATAATTTAGTTCCAACTAGAATCTTCATCCAATAATGGTCTTTCTTGTAATGTTAAATATGGTTTATACTCAGCTTTATATGACAAACTAGGACAATCTTTCACATAATAACCAAGATATATCCAACTTTTTTCTAGTTTTTTAGCAATTATAATTTGTTGTAATAAAGATAATTTACCAAGAGATAGGTTTGAATAATCAGGGTCATAATAAAAATATATGGATGAGATTCCATCATCTAAAATATCAATTAAATCAACACCTATAAGTTTCTCTTCATCAAAATAAAGAACTTCATAACCAAAATCATTAGCACCATTAACAAATGATTCATAATAGTGATTAACAGTTGTTTTATGGTATTCCCACCCTTTTTTATTTTCCATAAATTTGTGGTATTTGTCAAAAAGGTTTAAATGTTCTTGTGATAGTGTTGGCTCTTGAAGAATTATTTTTATATTTTTAGCTTTTTTTATTACTCTTCTTGATGATTTAGAAAAAGAGTAATTATCTACATCTATTTTAATACTCTTACACTCATCACAACCAGAGCAAATTGGTCTAAAGTACATTTTACCGAATCTTCTATAACCTCTTTCAATTAGAGATTGACACATATCTATAGTACAATTATTTATAACTTTATAGTGAGTAGTTTGTTGTAAATTTTCTAAGTAGGAACATTTTTCACTACTTGAAAATTCTTTAATTATCTCCATTTTATTAATTACGGTTTTGAGATATAAGTACACCCTCTATAAGAGCATCAATATCTCCATCTAAGATTCCAGATACATTAGAGTAAGCTTCATTACTTCTAGTATCTTTTACTTGTTGGTATGGTTGCATAACATAAGAGCGAATCTGATGACCCCAACCAATTTCACTTTTTGCGATTCCATCCTCTTTGGCTTTTTGTTCTTCAAGTTCAAGTTCATAAAGTCTTGATTTTAACATTTTCATAGCAGTTGCTTTGTTTTTATGTTGGCTTCTGTCATTTTGACATTGAACAACAACACCAGTTTCTATGTGAGTTAAACGAATCGCAGATTCTGTTTTGTTTACATGTTGCCCACCAGCACCACTAGCACGATAAGTATCTACTCTTATATCTTTATCTTCAATAACAATATTTATGTTGTCATCAATCTCTGGTGAAACCATAACAGATGAAAAAGAGGTATGTCTTTTAGCATTAGAATCAAAAGGGGAGATTCTTACAAGTCTATGAATCCCATTCTCAACTTTTAAGTATCCATAAGCATTTTCACCTTTTACAATTATGGAAACATCTTTGATTCCAGCCTCTTCACCATTTTGGTAATCTAATACCTCAATTGTAAAGTTTCTTCTTTCAGCCCATTTTTTATACATTCTTAAAAGCATCTCAGCCCAATCTTGAGATTCTGTTCCACCAGCACCAGGGTGGATAGAAAGAATAGCATTATTAGAATCTGTTTCACCACTTAGTAAAACTTCTATCTCCATTTTTCTTATTTGATTTTCTAATGCTGGAGCATCATCATATAAAGATTCTATAGAATCTTCATCATTTTCCTCTTTTGCCATCTCATATAATTCTATGGCATCAGTTACAGAATTATTTGCTAAATTAAACTTAGCAAGTTTTCTTTCAAGTTGAGTTTTTTCTTTTTGAATTTTTGCAGCATTACTAGCATCATTCCAAAACTCTTGTTCATTTTCTAGTGCTTCTATCTCTGATAGTCTAGATTCAATTTTAGTTGGTTCAACAACTTCTGTTATATTTCCAATTTTAATAGATATATTTTTAAGTAGTTCCGTATATTCATAATTATCCATAAACAAAGCCTATTTTTTTGATGCTATCTAAAATATAAATATAAATTTATAATAGATGGTTATAATTGCGATTATATTATATCGGGACTTAAAATGAAGATTATTTCTAATCCATTGGAACTAAAAGAGTATTTAAAAACTAAAAATAAAACTATTGGTTTTGTGCCAACTATGGGTGCTTTACATGAGGGGCATATTTCACTAATTAAAGAGGCTAAAAAATCAAATGAATTAGTTGTTGTTTCTATCTTTATAAATCCAACTCAATTTTTAAAAGGGGAAGATTTAGACAAATACCCTAAAAAAGATGAAGCAGATAAAGAGATATGTAAAAAAAGTGGTGTAGATATACTCTTCTTTCCAAATGCTAAAGATATTTATGGTGAAGATGAAGTAAATATTTTAGCACCTTCCATAAGAGGTTATATTTTAGAAGGAAACAGTAGAGTAGGACATTTTAACGGTGTTTTAACAGTTGTGATGAAATTGTTAAATATTGTAACACCAACTAATGCTTATTTTGGTAAAAAAGATGCTCAACAATTACATCTAATCTCTTTGATGGCTAAACAGTTTTTTATGAGTGTAAATATAATAGCAGTAGATACAGTTAGAGAAAATGATGGTCTAGCTATGAGTAGTAGAAATATATATCTTTCTAAAGAGGAGAGGGTAGAATCTTTGAAAATCTCATCTTCACTATATGAAGCTAGTAAAATGGTTATAAACAATAGTTTAGATACAAAAACAATTAAAGAAAAAATGGTAGAAATACTAAAACCATTAGAGATTGAATATGTTGAGATTCTTAGTAGAGATTTTAACTATTTGGAAACAGTAGAGATTGGCAATAGTATAGTTTTAGTTGAGGCAAAAGTTGGAACAACAAGATTACTTGACAACCTTTGGCTTTAAAGGTGTTAAGTAAGAGACCATAAATAACTTCACAATCAACAACATTTAAAAGGTTTATATTCAAGGCGAACTTTGCTTGGCGATACTAGTATCGTTAAGTGAAGTTCAACGAAGAAGATAAGCCTTTTAAATGTTGCCCTACGGGTGAAACAAGAAGCTACAACCTACTTCGTTGAAAACTCTTGAAACTACTTGTAGTTCCTGCGAATTTTCGCCTTGTATCTTATAGCTTCTTGTTTCATTGGTTGTGAAATTATTTATGGTCTCTTACTTAAGTAGTTATCTTCAACCATAATATCTACACATTGTTTAAAAACTGGTACTGATGTCTGAGAAGCATACTGACTTTTTTTAGGTTGAATAACTACAACACCTATGGTGTACTTTTTATGTTTATCGTTGGCAAAGCCTATAAAAGCAGTATTGTATTTGTTAACATATTTACCTTTTTCAACTATGTGAGCAGTTCCAGTTTTTCCACCAATAACCAAACCAGCAGTTCTAGCTTTTTTACCTGTACCTTTGTTTACAGTTTTTATAAGAATCTTTTTCATTTTAGAAGCTGTTGAACTTTTTATAACTTGTACACTAGCATACTCTTCAGTATCTATTTTTTGTTTTTGAGTATCTATAAAATAATCTACTATTTTAGGATAGACAATTCTTCCATTGTTATTAAAAACACTATATGCTCTCATTAGTTGCATAAGATTTGCTCTCATACCATAACCGTAAGAACAAGTTGCTTTGTATATTTCATTGTTTAATCTTTTTGGAGTTGGGATAGAACCTATTTTTTCATAGATTAAATCAAAAGTAGATTTTTGTGAGAATCCAAATTTATATAGTCCATTATAAAAATCTATACCAGATAATTTTTGAGCAAGTTGAGCCATCCCAATATTTGATGAGTGTACAATTACATCTTCATTACTTAACCAACTAAATCTATGTTCATCTGTAATTATTTTTCTACCTATTCTAAACTTTCCATTATGTCCATTTACTAAATCATAAGGATTAATTAGATTTTTATCTAATAGTAAAGAAAATGTAATAGGTTTTATAACACTTCCTGGTTCAAAACTATACTCAATCATCCTACTATTTAAAGATGGATAATCTTTTTTAAGTATTTTTTTTGGATTGTATCTATTTGAACTAGCCATAGAAAGAACCTTGCCAGTTTTAGATTCCATAACTGCTAACATAACCTCTTTGGCTATTAGTTCTTTTTTCATAGAACTACACATTTTCTCAATTTTAATTTGAAAAGATAATGGAATTGTAAGTTTTACATTTAAACCATTTATTTTTGGTTTTGTAAAACTATCTTTGTTTAAAATAATGTAACTATTAACATCTCTTGAACCTCTGCTGAATCCATCTTGTCTAGCAGACAGTTCATTGTCAAATCTTTTTTCGATTCCTTTTATACCTATGATTCTAGTATATTGGTTCTCTTCCTCTTTTTGTGGATAGCCAATTATAGGAGTTAAAAGATTCTCATATGGGTACTCTCTACTCTCTCCACTCTCTATAACACTAAGTCCATGCATAGAGATTCTACCTGTTCTTTTACTTTTAAGTCTCAAAAAAACTTTAAAACCTCTAAGTACATAAGCTAGTTTTTTTAAGTATTGAGCCTCTTTTTCTGCTACATTAAAACTTAAAACTACAACACCTTTTTTATGTTTTAGTCTATTTTCAATAGTTTTCATATCTATACCAGAATATATGTGAAATAATTTTATAAATAACTCTTTTTTATCAGGGTCAATGTATCTTGTATTTACTATAGCTTTATATAACTTTTTAGTTGTTGCGATTCTAAACCCATCAGCACTAATTATGTCACCTCTTTTAGCTTTAGAACTTGTTTTAGTAGTTTGTGAGGGTAGATGACGAGGTTTTATAACAATAGATAAAATAGCACCCAAAAAGAGAATAAAACTTAAAGCTAGAAATGTATAAAGAAGAAGTATTTTTTTAGTTTTATTTTCGTGATGTTTAGAGGTTGAATTGTCTATAATTGAGTTCTTCCTAGCTCTTTGTAAGCACTTAATGCTTTGTTTCTTATCTCTAACATAAGTTTCATACTTATCTCAGCTTTATTTATGGCAAGAGCTGCTTGGTGTAGGTCTTTTACTTGTCCTGTCGCTATATCGCCAATAGCATTTTCACTAGATACTTGGTATTCATTTACTTCATTAAGAGCAGATTTTAAATGTTGAGCAAAATCAACACCACCACTACTACTAGCAGAACCAATACCTTTTTTTTGTTTTAAAAGTTCTGCTGTGGAAGTACCAGCTAAACTGTTAATGCTATTCATTATTTACTCTCTTATTGTAACAGTGAAATAGCACTGTTAGCTATGTTTTTTGAACTCTCAAAAGCAGCTACATTTGCTTGGTATGAACGAGTTGCTTCTACTAAATCGGCCATTTCTACCACAGGATTAATATTTGGGTAAGCAACATAACCATTTGCGTCAGCATCAGGGTGTTTTGGGTCAAATTTTAGTTTAGGTTCGCTGTCATCTCTTACTATTTTATCTACAACAACACTCATAATAGCAGGATTTACTTTTTTACCAAATTGCCCCTCATTTAAAGGGTCTTCATATTTAGCACTTGTTGTCATCCCATTTATAGCATTGTTAAATTTTTCATTAAAGTTTATAGCTTTAAAAACAACCTCTTTTCTTCTGTAAGGTCCACCCTCATCAGTTCTAGTTGTTTGAGCATTTGCTATGTTACTAGAGATTGCATTTACACGAACTCTTTGGGCAGATAGTCCATAACCACTTATGTCAAAGCTACTTAAAAAATTACTCATTATCTACCCCTTCTTATATTGTATGTAACTAAGCAAAATATGTTCCATTTTTTTAATTTATATGTATAGAATCTATGTAAAGTGTATCTGGACAAATGTCTTGTTCATTTGGCCAAACTACAGTTCCATATTTAACCGATACTTTCTTAAAATACTCAATATCTTGAAGCTCTTTAAAAACTCCAAAATTAAGAAGATTTTTACAATTATAAATTGCTTTTTCTTCGTTTTTAAAAGTTAAGTTTAATTTGTAATCTTCAGTTGGAATAACCTCTTTTACTCTAGGATTCATTATCTTAAAGGATCTATTTTATAAGGTTTCTGTCCATCAATAGCTAGTTTCCAATCAGCAACTAATTCATCTTTATGAAGTTCCACCCAAGCACTTACTAATTTCATTTTTGCCTTAGGAATCTTACCTTCTAAAATCTCTCCATTTGGAATTTCAATTATTACTTCATCATCTTGATAAATAGCATGAATATGTGGTTTATGATGTTTGTTATTGTCCATATAATACATATATATAATTATTCCGTAAAACATTGATAGTGATGGCATAAATAATCCTCTTTTTAAATATAAATTGAATTATATCTATTTATCCATAATTTTTAACATTTATGATAAGATAAATTAAATTTATATATATTTATATGGAGAATTATAAAATGAAATTATTTGTATTGATTATTTATAGGTTTAGCTATCGTAGCAAAAGATTCTATTAATCATGGAAACTTAAAAGTATAGCAAATAAATTACTGTGTTTTCTGAGAAGCTTCTATGACACTTTTAAATATCATGGTCTCTTTTTTATTTGCTTGAATTAGAGCATTAAACATAATGGAGTTTTTACTCATCTCTGTTGTTTCTACATCTATGTCTACACTGTTGCCATCATTTCTTGCCATATGCCCATCTCTAAAAAATGTTTTAGGAATTGTAGAAGATGTTTCATTCTTAGTTAATGGTATATGCTTAGAATCTGTTTGTGCTAAGGCTAATTGATTCGAATCATTTGCCATTAACTTATTTTTTTTAGCACTTAAGGCATCTTCGAATCTTATATCTCTAGGTTTATAAAATGGTGTGTCGGCATTGGCGATGTTTGAAGCTATCATATCTTGTCTCATAGCTCGGTAGTCAAGAGCATCCGAAATTAGGTTATGTACTTTAGAAATTTCTAAACTCATTTTTTATTCCCTATTAGAAAGTATAATCGTTATTATATAGTATTTTTTTCTCTTATGTTATAATTCACTATAATTTATTTAAAAATGGGGTTGTTATGGGTGCTTTAAAATTAGAAGATTTACCAAGATATAGTTATGATGATTATAAAAATTGGGAAGGGAATGATTGGGAACTTATATATGGACAAGCATACTGTATGAGTCCTGCTCCTATGCTTAAGCATCAATCTATTAGTTGTAATATTGCATGGGAATTAAAGAATGCTTTAAATAATTGCAAAAAATGTCAAGCGTATATGCCGATAGATTGGAAAATATCAGAAGATACAGTTGTTCAGCCTGATAATTCAGTAATCTGTCATGAACCACAAAATGAAGCTTACATAACTAAAGCACCTGTAATCATATTTGAGATTCTGTCAAAAAGCACAGCAAAAAAAGATAAAGGTTTAAAATATAATATTTATGAGCAAGAGGGTGTTCAATATTATATTATTGTTGATCCAATAGAAGAGATTGCAAAAGTGTATAAACTTTTAAATGGTAAGTATATAAAAGTTTGTGATGCTAGTGATGAGATAGTTGAGTTTAAAATTCAAAAATGTGAGAATAGTATGAATTTTGATTTTTCTAAGATTTGGTAGTAAATAATGTCATGTTTATAATATAATTAAGGATATTTAAAGATGAAGGGAAAATTTAAGCAAAAATTAACACAGAATCATTCATACTTCTATTAAGGTTACAAGTGTAACTTAAATTTTTATACAAAACAAAAGGAGTTCTTATGAAAAGAGCTGGTTTTACAATGATCGAATTAATTTTCGTTATCGTTATTTTAGGTATTTTGGCTGCTGTTGCAGTTCCAAAACTTGCTGCTACTCGTACTGATGCTGCTTTAGCTTCTTCTAAATCTGATATTGGGACAATTAGTCAAGCTATTCCTGCTTACTATCAAGGGCAAAAAGATATGCGTATGTTATCTGGTACAAGTTTAGATACTTCTAAATGGGCACCAAGTGACCCAACTGGTGATACTAATCAATCATTTACACTTAAAATTGATAGTGTAGACTGTGTTATTGCTGCTATTTATGATGAGAATGCTACATCTAGTAGTTTGGCTTCGGGTTCGGCAACAGATGGTGCCGATGATTATGATGTATCTAGTGGTAAATGGAATCCTAAAAAGGCTGATGGTTCTCCAGTATTAATAATTTCAAAACATCCTGATTGGGATAAAGGTGAAGTATGTAAAACATTATGGACTCAAGCTCCAGATGGTCTAGGTGTTGTTGAAGCAAACATCACTATGGGTGGTAAAAAAGTTCAGTGGTAATCACCACTATATAAACAAAACTTTTCTACTTGTTCCCACCTTTTTGGTGGGAACAACTCTCTTCTTTTACTTTTTCACCTCATAAAAAATAACTTCAAATATTCTTAACATAAATTACACTATAATCGCTTTTAAATTTAAAAGGTAATTCACAATGAAAAATGCGTTTACAATGATAGAACTAATTTTTGTTATAGTTGTTTTAGGAATCTTGTCTGCTGTTGCTATCCCAAAATTTGCTGCTAGTAGAACAGATGCTGTTATAGCTAAAACTCGTTCAGATATATCTTCCATAAGAGCTGCTATTGTTACAGAAAGACAAAGTAGACTGATTCGAGGTGAGAAAAATTATATTAGTCAGCTTCATAC
>Ga0256824_10000141_pt1 | contig 25281 bp, 25 predicted proteins | sample CV67metaG_FD_191570 | JGI IMG/M metagenome (GOLD analysis project Ga0256824, IMG submission 191570) | Hydrothermal vent microbial communities from East Pacific Rise, Pacific Ocean - CV67 | ecosystem: Environmental > Aquatic > Marine > Hydrothermal vents | place: Pacific Ocean: East Pacific Rise...
AAATGCCAGAGAGCTGTTCTTTTACTTCTTCTTTTTTACTCTCATCAATACGTAAGTGTGAAAGTTTTTCTAATTTTGCTAAAACTGCGTCATCAATTTGCATTTTTATCCTTAATGATAATTTTTCTTATTATATATTAATTTTGTTTAGATATAACTACAGTAATAGATAAAATTTAAGGATAAGCAATGATGCAACAATTAGATATGAATTCAGAAGAGTTTAAAACAGAATTAACAAAAACAGAAAAGTTTACTGACAAAGTGTGTGAGAGCCAAGGATGGGTCTATGGAGCCAATGATGATGTCAATGAAGGTGTCATTATGGGACTTGCTCGTCATAAGCTACTTTTCGGTAAAAGATTTTGTCCTTGTTTTATGGTAGAACCAGACCCCGCAAAAGAGGGCAAATTTAAAAGTACAGATGACAGAATTTGTCCATGTAAACCTGCCATAGAAAAAGAGATTCCTGAAACGGGTATTTGTCATTGTCAAATTTTTTGTACTCCTGAATATAAAGAAGAACAACTGAAAGAAATTGCAGCAAAAGAAAAGGCAAAAGAAGAACTTTCAAAAGTAGCAAAAGAAGAAGCATAAAAAGAAACTATAATAATTATTCACTATAATACGCGATTATTTTAACGTCAGGGAGACAATATATGCAAACTTTATTAGCAAAAAGTGACATTAGTTCACAAGAGTTAGAAAGCTTACTAGAAGCTAGAGAAGAAGGTGAAATCGATTTTGTACTTGTAGATGTAAGAGAAGATATGGAATATAATATGGGACACATTAAAGGTGTCAATATGTTAAAGCCTACAACATCTTTCCAGCAATGGGGACAAGAACTTTTTAATGAAATACAAGACAAAACGGTAATTTTTACTTGTCGTACAGGAAGTAGAAGTGGACAAATCCAAAATGTATTTTTACAAAATGGGCATAAAAATGCCATTAATCATTTTGGCGGTATCATGTCTTATCGTGGAGAAACAGAAAAATAAATATTACGTAAACTAAAGGTCAATAATATGACGCATATTCTTTCGTAATAAGCCATAAACAATTAAATATAAATGAGTCTAAATGAATGTAGTTGATCTTTTACTAAAACTTCTAAGCTTTAAATCCATTACCCCCGATGATGCTGGGTCTTTAAAATTTATAGAAGAGTATCTCGATGGTTATGAAGCGATGTATGTAAATAAAGAGGGTGTTAAAAACCTTTTTTTGTCAAAAACATTTGGCAATAGAAAATTTGGAGAAGGTACACACCTGTGTTTTGCTGGACATGTAGATGTCGTTCCTGCTGGAGACAACTGGGATACCAATCCTTTTGTACCAGTGATAAAAGAGGGTAACATCTATGCACGTGGCACACAAGATATGAAATCTGGTGTGGCAGCCTTTATGCAAACATGTAAAGAAGTTGAAAACTTTGAGGGTACACTTTCTATATTGCTTACTTCAGATGAAGAGGGTGATGCGAAATATGGTACGGTGATTATGTTAGAACACCTAAAAGAAAAAGGGTTGTTACCTGACTACTGCATCGTAGCAGAGCCTACATGTGAAACTATGTTTGGTGATGCTATTAAGATAGGGCGTAGAGGTTCTATCAATGGGTACTTGACGATACAAGGGAGGCAAGGACATGCTGCATATCCAGAAAAAGCCATTAACCCCGTGCATCAACTGGCACCTATTTTAAAAAAGATTGCAGGGGTGAACTTGGACAATGGTGATGATGACTTTGCACCTTCGCAAATGGTAATAACTGATATCCGTGGGGGGATGGAAGTGACCAATGTAACACCTGGATCACTCAAACTCATGTTTAATGTGCGTAACTCCACAAAAACCACACAAGAAGAGATTAGACTACACATAGATAAATGTTTTAAAGAGCTAGACTACAGTTTAGAACTTACCCAAGGTTCATACCCATTTGTAACAACACGTGACTCAAAAGTAGTAAAAAAACTAACACAGAGTATACAAAATGTAACAGGTATAGAGACAAAGCTCTCTACGGCTGGAGGGACTAGTGATGCACGCTTCATGGGTGCCTTTGGCATAGACGTAGTTGAGTTTGGTGTGATTAATGACACGATTCATGCACCCAATGAGCGTACTTCTGTTAAAGAGGTAGAACAGCTTTGTGAAGTCTTTAAAGACATGCTTCAAAATTTTAACTAAGGATATAGAAGATGATGAGAATAGTATTGGTATTATTTATGCTTTCAGGAACACTACTAGCACTTGAATGGGCAAAAGATTTGGAGACTGCACTCGAAACAGCACAAAAAGATCATAAAAATATTATGGTAATGGTAGAAGGTGAACATTGTAGATGGTGTAAAAAAATGAAACACCGAACACTTTCAGATGAAAGTGTAGAAAAAAGACTTGAAAAATTTGTTGTGGTTAAAGTGATGCGCGAAGATGGCAAGGCTATGGCTAAACTTCCCCCAATTGATGGTGTTCCCACCATATTCTTTTTAAAAGAAAATAAAGCTGTGATTGAAGATGTTGTAGGTTACTTTAATGTAGAAGATTTTATTTCTTACATTAATGATGTTGAAAAAAAGTTGAAATAATACTTAAATGAAACTTTTTCAGATAGGGGTATTTGTAGTAGCTATTTTGTTCCTTGGCTGCAGTGAAGACGTTAAGAGTAAAAGAATAGACAATAAACTGCAAAGTAAGGAAAAAGATTCTATATCCACAATCGCGGGACTCCCTTGGCACTCTGATTTAGAGAGTGCTTTTTCACTAGCAAGTAAAGAGAATAAAAATGTAATTGTAATGGTAGGTGAGAAAAGTTGTAGGTTTTGTAAAAAGATGAAAGAAAAAACCCTTATAGATGTGCGTATACAAAAAAAATTAAACAATTATATTTTAGTTTCTTTAAAACGTTCAGATAAAAAATCCATTAAATATATATCTGAGTTTGATGGCAATATTCCAAGCTTTTTTTTCATGAAGAGTAACAAAGAAATGATAGAGCCCGTTGTCGGTTATTTTAAACCAGATGATTTTTTACAATATATCGAAGAGATAGAAGAGTAGAAAATTATGGATAATCGCCCACATTTTAAAGAATATGTCATGGCGAGACTTGTCACTATGGCTGTTGGATTGTTTGTTATTTTCGTGATAACCATTATCTTATTTGTTCCAGATATGAATGTAGCTGGTATTGCTATTGGGTTACTTGCGTTCTCTTTTCTAGTATTTATTCTTGCTATTTCATGGGGTGCTAAACGTATGCAAAAAGAATTAATAACGATTAATAATTATTTGAAAAATCTAGAAAAAATAGATAAAATTGACTACCAAACTAGATTTTTTACCCAAGAGTTTGAAGAGATAAATCAAAATCTCATTAAGGTACTTAAAGGGGCTAAAAAACGTGAAGATATTAAGCAACGATATAATGCTAAACTCAAACTTAAAAATCGCCAGCGTGCAGACATGTTATCAGCAATTGCGCATGAATTTAGAAACCCTATAGCCTCTATTATGGGTTATTCGCAGACTTTAGTTGAGGATAGAGATATCGCAAAACCTCTGCAAGAGAAATTTTTGAATAAAATTTATAACAATGGTAATAAAATAGAATCCTTATTGTCAAGACTTATTATGTGGAATAAGTTTGAGAGTAAAGAAACAAATTTAGATAAAACAAAATTTGATTTTTATATTTTAGTGAATGACGTTATAAGTATGCTACATGAAAAATACAAAGACCGAGATATAGAAGTGATTGGGCAATCTCGTTATATAGAAGCAGATAGAACATTAATTGAAGTTGTATTGAAAAATCTTATTGAAAATGCTTTAAAATATTCAAAAAAAGATATTAAAATAGTTATGGGAGAAAAAAGTATATCTGTTATTGACAAAGGTGTAGGGATATGCAACAAAGAGTTAGATAAAGTAACTAAAAAGTTTTACCGTTCAGGGACGCACTCTTGGGACAATTCAATGGGACTTGGACTATCTATAGTTAAAACAATACTCTCCTTACATAAAACGAAACTAGAGATAGAAAGTATTGAAGGGAAAGGCTCAATATTCTCTTTTCATATGTAAATATTTATTTTTAACATAAAGTAATATGAATAGGTTTAATCACTTTTTTTTATATTAAAAGTTCAATTTGACACATATCTTAGTAAAAGATAGAGAAACTTCATCCAAATAATCGTGATTTAATCCAAACTTTTATAGTATTTATCTATGCGTTTACCAAAATCTCAATCAGATTATGGGAGCTTATAACTATTATAAGACTAGCTAAATTTAAGGAGGAAGCATGAAATTAGGATTCTTAGTTGACCTTAACCTATGTATGGGTTGTAAAGGTTGTGAGATTGCTTGTAAAGTGGAAAATGAAGTACCACTAAGTACTTGGCGTTTACGTGTAAAATATATTGATATCGGGACATTCCCTGATGCATCAAGATCTTTTACGCCATTACGTTGTAACCACTGTGAGTCTGCGCCATGTGAGCGTATTTGTCCAGTCTCTGCATTACATTATCTGGAAAATGGAATTGTAAATATTGATAGTGATAGATGTATCGGTTGTGCGGGATGTATGATGGCCTGTCCTTATGGAGCAATCTATATGGATCCAGAAACAAATACGGCGGATAAATGTACGTATTGTGCTCACAGGATTGAGTCTGGTATGATGCCAGCATGTGTGGTTGCATGTCCTGTTGAAGCGAATATTTTTGGTGACTTAGATGATGATCATTCCCATATCTCAACATATATCATGGAGCATCAAGGGGCTGTACAGGTACGTAAACCTGAGAAGCATACCTCTCCAACACACTTCTATGTAGGGGGTGGTAATCAAACACTTAATCCACTAGCGCATCAGAGAATTGAAGGGTATAGTTTATTTAATAACATTACACATCTTGATGCAGTGGGTGATAAAAACCACGGTGTTTTAGATAGATTCCTTGCACCATTTGTTAGTCATGAAAAGCATGACAATAAATCATTTATAGATTTTGACAATACAGCACATGAATCACACGAAGAAGAGGGAGGTCACTAAAATGGTAGAAAGTACAATTCACGCAACACAAGCTGTTGTAACACTAGACGTTGCGCTTCCTGGGATTATCTGGGGATGGATGATTACACTTAACATGTGGGCAAAAAGTATTGGTACAGGTGTTGTTTTAGTAGGGGCATTCCTTATTTACAGACATAAAAAAGATGAAATGCCTAATTTAAGATGGATGATGCCTCTTTTAGCATTTATTTTCCTAAATATTTTCTTACTCTTTACATTAACAGATTTACATCAACCATATAGAATGGTAAATATCTTTTTACATCCACATTGGACATCAGCTATTACAGTAGGTGCATGGATGGCATCACTCTTTTTGGTACTCATTTCTATTATGTTAGTGATTGGTATTGCAGATGAATTCCCTGGTGTACCCTTTAAAGGATGCAAACTTACTGCCCTTGGGCGTGCTAAGTCATCTGTGTATGAGACTATCTTTCCTTTTGTTGTATTTTTAGCAATACCAGTAACATTGTATACAGCTATTATTATGGCAGAATCAAGTGCTAGAGAGTTATGGCAAGCACCAGCGGAAGTCATGCAAATGATGTGGGCAGCTTTTATGGCTGGTTCATCAGCACTTATTTTAGTTTCAAGTAACTGGAGCAGAGAAGCAAGAAAAGATTTAGCATTGGTTCTTGCTATTGCTACATTCTTCTCATTTATGATGTATATGGGTGAGTATTTTTTCTCATTCAAATCAGCTGAAGCAGAAGCAACGCTTGCCTATGTTCATGCTGGTGGTGAGTACAATGTTGAGTTCTGGTTTGGTATGGTACTTGGTTTTATTATTCCATTCTTTATTGCTATGGGCAATATGAAAAGTGACAACAAAACGCTACTTAGAGTAGCAGCAATTTTAGCATTGATTGGACTATACATGGCAAAAGATGTATGGCTGAAAATTCCACAAATGCTACCATTAAGTTAAGGAGGAGATATCTATGACTAAATCAATGAAAAATGATAATCACTTTATCGAAGGTAGAAGAAGCTTCCTTAAAGGTACAGCATACTCAGTAGCGGGTGCAACACTCGCAGCTGGCGTATTTGAGACAGTAGCAGCTACACCCGCTACAGCAGAAACTAAATTTACACCAACACCTAAAACGTTGGCATTTTACCCACCACTAGAAGAGTGGGATAGTTTTACAGAGCTAGATGGTAATGACTGGAAACGTGGTGGAACATTAAGAAATGGTGTGCAAAGTGAAACAAATCCAGATGGTATTAAAGCAACCGAATATATGCTTGTACCAACTGCATGTTCTAACTGTGAAGCATCATGTGGACTTACTGCATGGGTAGACCTTTCTACTTACAAAGCAGGTGGTCAGCTTGCAGTACGTAAATACATGGGTAACCCACTTCATTCAGGATCTCGTGGTAGAAACTGTGCGAAGGGATATGCTGCTCAGTCTCAAATGTATGATCCAGATAGAATACCTTTCCCTTTAATGAGAGCACCAGGTTCAAAACGTGGTGAAGGTAAGTGGGTAAGAACGACTTGGGATGAAGCGATGGCGAAAATCGGTAAGAAAATGAACGATACGCTTAAAACGGGTGATGAAATGTCTAAAAAACTTTTCATGCTTCACGTTGGACGTCCAAATGAAAATGGTTTTGGACACCGTGTACCACACTCTCTTGGATGTGATGGATATGATTCACACACAAACATATGTTCAGCTGGTGCAAGACAAGGGACTATTCAGTGGAGTAACGATGATAGAAACTCTCCAGATTGGGCGAATGCGAAACTTATTTTCCTTCAGTCATCTCATGCAGCTGATGCTGGGCATTATTTCCAACAAGCAGCAGGACGTATTGCTGAAGCACGTAAAAAAGGTGCAAAACTTGTTGTTATGGATCCAAGACTCTCTAACTCTGCAGGTATGGCAGACTTATGGGTGCCTTGTTGGCCAGGAACAGAGACAGCTCTGTACTTATACCTTGCAAACAGAATCTTGAATGAAAAAGACACAAATGGAAATGATCTTGTAAATCATAACTTCGTGAAAAACTGGGTAAACTGGGAACACCTTATGAAGGATAGAGATTACCTTCAAGTACTTGTAGATAAAAAGTATATTAAAGCTGTACCAGCTGGTGAATCATATGAAGACTTCATTACGATGATTTCTGAAATGTATTCTCCTTATACACTTGATTTTGTAGCTGAAGAGTGTCGTATTGAAAAGCGTATTGTTGAAAAACTTTATGATATGTTTATAGATGCGGGTGCTAGAGTAGCAACATATATCTGGAGAGCAGGACCAATTGGACACAAAGGTGGATGGATGATTGCACGTGCAGGATTCTTACCATTTGTACTTCGTGGTGCTATGGCTGGAGACAAAGGTGGAGTAGGACTACACCACTGGCACGTTATTTCTGTCAATGGTAAAGGTGATGCTGCCACTCAAAATGGCGCTAGACCTCCAAAAGTTGATGTTTGGAATGAAATCGCTTGGCCACCAGAGTATCCACTTTCATCATATGAAATGTCACACATTATGCCTCACTTATTGCTCGATGATGAGTGGAGAAATAAGTGGAATGCTAAAGGGCTTAATATCCCTGAAAAGCTTTCTATTTGGGTACCTCGTATGTATAACCCAGTATGGATTAACCCAGATGGATTTAGATGGATTGAAGCGTTAAAGCGTGAAGATAAAATTGAACTTTCATTTAACCTCTCACCTACATGGTCTGAGACTAACTGGTACTGTGACTTTATTTTACCAGTAGGACTTGCTGGTGAAAGACATGATCAACACTCTGAGGCAACTGAGCCAAAAAGATGGTTGTCATTCCGTAACCCAGCACTTAGAGTTGCACTAGAAAAAATGGGTTGGAAACCAAAAGATCCAACACGAGCTACACTAGAAGCACACATAAAAGCTGGACTTGGTGAAGTATGGGAAGAAGTAGAATTCTGGGCAAATATTATGGTTCACCATGTAGACCCAGATGGTACTTTAGGTGTAAGAAAGTTCTGGGCTTCAAAAGAAGATCCAACAAGAGCAGTAACGATTCCAGAGTGGTACCAAGCAGCATTTGATAAGCTTCCTAACCTTAAGAAAGCAGCAAAAGCAGCGTATCCTGAGTCTAAGTACCCTAACTACGAAATGATGAGAGATAGAGGTACTTGGCTAGAAGAAGACAATATTTATAGACCACAAGAAAGACCACTTAAAAAAGTTGGGTCTACGTATATTGCTCATGGTCATGAATATCCAGAAGAACATGTTAGAAAAGATGAATTTGGTGTACTTATGGCAACAGATGCACATGGTAAAGAAAAAGCAATTGGTGTTGAAGTAAATGGTGAAATTGTACAAGGTTTCCATACATTGACTAAAAAGCTTGACTTCTACTGTGAGTGGTTTAAAGATTGGAAATGGCCAGAATATGCTATACCTATCTACCCAACCAATGCAGAAGACAGAAAGAAAATGACGCATATTGTGACACAAGTTCACCATGACTTTATGAAAAAAGACAATGAGTTTGCACTTAATACGGTATTTAGATTACCATACAATATTCATACCCGTTCTGTAAACTCTAAGCACCTTATGGAGATTTCACAAAACCATAATCCTGTGTGGATTAATACAGGTGATGCGAAAAAGCTTGGTATTAAAAGAGGTGATGCGATTAAGGTAACGATTACAGATACTGTTTCTGGTCTTGAATCTGGTTACTTTATTGCGATGGCAGTACCAACTGAAGGTTCTATGCCTGGTGTTGCACAGTGTTCACACCATGCAGGTAGATGGAAACTTAAGAATGCTGTAGATATTCCAGGATTTGAGCATAAGCTTGGAGTTATGGGACTAGGAGCACCTCTTTATGAGATGACTATGGATGGTAAAGTAGGAACACTTAAACCAACACAAGGTCTAAATGAAGGTATGCAAGACCGTAAAGATACTTGGCAGTTTAAAGAGTACAACAAAGACCTTGACAATATTTGGTGGGATGGTCTTTCTGGTTCTTGGCAAAATGCAGTAGCACCTTCTCATCCAGACCCAATTGCAGGTAACCATGCATGGCACCAAAAGGTCATCATTGAGCTTGCAGGTAAAGATGATCAAATAGGTGATATTTATGTGAACTATGAGAACAATATGAAAGTATATCAAGCATGGAGAGACAAATTAACACGTCCTCTTGATGCCAACGATACACTAAGACGTCCTCAACACATAAAACGTCCTGCTGTGCCTTTGTCTGACAAAGCATATTCAGTGAATATTAAAGGGTAGAAATATTTTTTACCTCATTCCCAAGCAACAGCTTGGGAATACTACAGATACAATTTCCTAGATAAATTATTAATTTACTTTTTATTTATCTTGAAAGTGGTATAGTGCCCAATAATTTACATGAAAGACATACTCCTATGGAACAAATGAAACAAGAGATAGAAAACCGTATAGCAATCTATGCATTAATTTCAAGATTGATGTTAGTAGAAGTAGATGAGACATTTTTAGACCAGATTGAAGGGGATGAAGATTTACTTAACTTTTTTCCTAACTACAGAGACTGGGGAAAGCGTAAAGAGCTTTCTCGTAAAGAGCTTATTAATGAACATTATAATGTAGATTTTACAAATCTCTTTTTAATGCACCTTGTCCCTTATGAAAGTTTCTATACAAGAGACGATCAAATGATAGAAAGTGGAGGAGACAATCCTGTACTTGAACTCTATAATGAACTGGATTTCCGTGTAGAACTAGACAAGGCAAGAGTGGTAAGTTCAGATCATATTGGGGTAGAGTTAGAGTTTATGTATATGCTTTGTACTGCATTGCAAAAAGCACTTGATGCAGACGATAAAGAAGGGGTATGTGAGCTTCTTCAAGTACAACGAGCATTTTTAAAAGAGCACCTTTTAGAATGGGCACCACTTTTCCTTATTAATGCAAAACGTGAGTCACGTACGCCGCTCTATCATGATGGTGCAGAACTTACTTTGGAATTTTTACTTTCTGATTTTGAATATGTAAGTGAAAAGCTTAATGAACATTGTCAAACTGAGACTGAAACAAACTAATGTCTTTATATTTAGAGATTGCTTCGTGTGTGAGAGCAAGCAGTAAGTTTTCTGACTGTACTAAATGTATAGATGCCTGTCCAGACTCTATACAGTTGGTCGATAATTTACCAAGTTTTGCAAACAATACAGGAGTTGAAGCGGCAGCTTGTATAGGAGTATGTCCTACAGAGGCATTTTCCCTTTCAGACTTTTCTACTACAGAATTTTTCTTTACTTTTTTAGAATCTAAAGTAAGGCTAATAAGTCCAAAGTTGAATGTTCCTTGTCTTTCTATTTTTTCTGTAGAGCATCTTATCTCTTTTGCACTTGCAAGTGAAGAAGAAATCACTTTAGATATGAGCTCATATGATGAAGAGAGTATTCTTTATGAGCAGATAAAAGTACGTATAGAAGAAGCAAACTTTGTCCTTTCTTCTTTTTCTAAAAAGCAACTAGTGACAAATGTAGATGTTTCTGTGGGAAAAGAAGAAGATAAAAAAGAAGAAGATACCTCTTCAAGAAGATCTTTTTTAGGGAATGCCTCACTCAAGGGTGTGGTGAAACATAAAATGAATTTTGATGAAGCAGTAGAAGCAGATGAGCTTAAAATATTTGCCTTAGATAGAGATATTATTTCAAAAATAAAAGAAAAAAATTTACCAGACAAAAGGAAAATACTCTTTACTATCCTTAAACGTATAGGTGTACCAGACAACTTTGAAGTCTTGGCAGAAGAAGATATTAGTTTTACTTCACAAAAATTTGTTGATGAAACATGTACTAATTGTCAAATCTGTTATCGTATTTGTCCTACAGGTGCGCTCAGTTCTGATGGTAAATTTTCTCTTATTAATTTTGACGCGATGCTTTGTGTGAAATGTCGTCTTTGTCATGATGTATGTGAACCAGACTCCATACAATTGCAGTCTGGATTTGAGATAAAAGAGTTTTTTGAACCTGTACAAAGAACCTTAGCAAAGTTTGACATCAAACGTTGTAATGAGTGTGGTAATAATTTTACATACACAGAAGGTGAGCAGACCTGTCCACGTTGTTCTGTGGAAGAAGAAGAAGCAATGTTTTTACATAATAATGCTAAACGTATGCATGCAGAGCAGGAAAGTAATAAGGATGGTGAAAATCTATGAAACCTGAAGAGATAAAACCTGATACGGGTTTATGTACTATCCTTGGGCATAATGCTCAAACAGGGTATATGAGACGTTATTTTAACAAGATAATGAAACATAACAATAAAAATGCAACAGCAATTGCTTTAAATATTACAGATGAACATTTTGACTTTACGATGACTAATGTCAGTCAGTCTAAAGTTGACATGATGATGATTGAGCGCGAGTTTGGGCAAAAGGCTGTGCATTATTGTGAATGTCTTGATACTTGTGCTAAAAGAGAAGGACGTGTAGACTTTGTAGAAGTAAAAGTTGGTAAAGTATATGGGTATTGTTTAGATGATGAGGCACTAGCGCTGTTTCCCAATAAAGAATTTTTAGATGACCAAATACTTTTTGTGGCTAAAATGATGATATTGGCTTCTCGTTGGTTTGATACAAAAATAGATGTGGATGATATTCCAGTATTGATAGGAGATAAATAATAATGAACCCAGGTGATATAGCAGATTTAAGAAAAGAGTTTGAACAGTTTACACAACCAGAAGGTGTAGACGGGGCTTGTGCGACAGATGAAGGGGTAGACTTAAAAGATTACCCTTCTTATACAGAAGCACTTTATGCAAAATTAATTGCACCACATGTAAGTGGTATTTATATTTCTCGTTGGGATATAAAAGATATTGCACTAGAAGCGGGTGATTCAATGGCGATACACCCACGTAAACGAATGTTTGAACTTTTAATGAAGTTTGCAACAAGCAAAAAAAATATGCAATTGGTATTGGATGCCTTGGAAAAACATATGGAAGATAAAATTAGTATTTATGAAGAGTTTATAACAAACTATCCTAATTCTGTAGAAGTCTTTCAGTCTAAGATTGATAAGGCTAGAAAAACGATGAAATTATTTCCTCAGATTATTGAAGAATATTTTGAATAGTCCTTTATTTATTAGTTTAAATTATTACTTTAATAAGTATTGTTAATAACAAGGTAATATTTTTATATCATAATCATACTGTCCAACGATTTTAACACAAAGGATAGATTATGAAAACAAGACTAGGACAAATAGTATTATTTACTATGATACTTTTAGGCGGTACACTCTTTAAAATGATGAGAACCCTTCACTCAATTAAACAATAATTTATGAGAAATTCCTATTTTTATAGGTATTTCTCTTTTCTCCCTTATACAACTCAACATACTTGCAGTATAATAATTAATATTAAATTTGTAAGGCTCCTTCATGTCAGAAATAACCAAAGAAAAAGTTTTAACATACCATAAACAAGGAAAGATAGGTATAGACCTTACCAAACCTTGTGATTCTCAATATGAACTCTCTTTAGCGTACACTCCAGGTGTAGCTATTCCTTGTTTAGAAATAGCCAAAGATGAAAATCTCTCGTTTGAATATACCAATAGAGCAAACCTTGTTGCTGTGATTTCCGATGGTACAGCAGTACTTGGATTAGGAGATATAGGACCATACGCTTCCAAACCTGTAATGGAAGGTAAATCTGTATTGTTTAAGAAATTTGCTAATGTAGATGCCTTTGATATAGAACTTGACGTACATACAGTAGAAGAGATAGTTGCTACATGTAAAGCCATTGCACCTACCTTTGGTGGGATTAACCTTGAAGATATTTCAGCGCCACGTTGTTTTGAGATAGAGCGTATTTTAAAAGAAGAGTTAGATATCCCTGTATTTCATGATGACCAACATGGCACAGCTATTATTACCACTGCAGGACTGATGAATGTACTTGAACTCACAGGAAAAAAAGCAGAACATATTAAAATAGTGGTGAATGGTGCGGGAGCAGCAGGTATTTCCTGTGCGAAGATGTATAGAAAATTAGGGGTAGGAAATATTATTATGTGTGACTCTAAAGGAGTCATCTCTACATCAAGAACAGATTTAAACAAATACAAAAAAGAGTTTGCCATAGATACAGATGCTAAAACTTTAGATGATGCCATAGAGGGTGCAGATATGTTTTTAGGACTTTCTGTTGCTGGTGCATTAAGTAAAAAAATGGTTGCTAAAATGGCACCAGAACCAGTTATTTTTGCTTTAGCAAACCCAACACCAGAGATACTACCAGAAGAGATAAGAGAAGTGAGAGATGATGTTATCATTGCTACAGGACGTTCTGACTATCCTAATCAGACAAATAACGTACTAGGTTTTCCTTTTATTTTTAGAGGTGCGTTAGATGTACGGGCTAAAAAAATTACTGAGGGTATGAAAATGGCAGCGGCATATGCATTGGCAGCTTTGGCAAAAGAACCAGTGCCATACTATGTAAAAGCTGCGTACCATAATGACCATATAGAGTATGGGAAAGAACATATTATCCCCCTACCATTTAACAAAGAAGCACTTATTTGGGTGGCCTCTGCTGTGGCCAAAACCGCCTTTGAAGAGGGTGTGGCAAGGGTAGATTCTTATGATGATGAGGCATATAAAGAACATTTACGTTGTATTATTTATGGGTGTCCTGAGGAGGAGTAGGTAAGTATGCATTTAAAATCTTACCTTAATCTTCATGAACTGTTAGCAAACGACAGCGCATCACGTGAAGAAAATCGTGCTTTTGGTTTGGCACATATTCTATTGAAAAATAAACCTATAGCACAACTTGTTGCATGGCAAGAAGAGCATAGTGCCAAGTTAAAGCAACCAAGCACAAGTGAAAAGTTTACTTCATATTTGTATGGTGTAACATTGACTTTGGTAATTTTGGCATTTATTTTAGGCTTACTTTCTGGGATAGGCTTACTTTCCTATAGTGGGCATGAACCTGTAAATGTAATTTATTTTATCGCAATGGTTGTCTTTTTTCCGTTATTTACCATGTCCCTAACATTTTTTTCTATGATACGTGCTAACAGTGCACAAAGTTTACTTGTTCACATCTCTCCTGCCTTTTGGATGGAGAAGATACTTTCCTTGCTACCTAATAAAATACAAAATGTGATGAAAGAGATAAAAATTAATCCTTTGTTATTAAATTGGATTGTAATTAAACGTTCTCAGCTCATAGCACTCTTTTTTTCTTTAGGATTGTTAGTGGCACTTTTAGCCATGGTAGTGACCAAAGATATAGCTTTTGCATGGAGTACAACTCTGCATGTCACACCCGAAGCATTTCATAGCTTTTTAAAGAGTATTGCCTTTGCTTGGAGAGACTTTTTCCCTTCAGCAGTACCGTCCATAGAGTTGATAGAACGTAGTCAATATTTTAGACTGGGAGATAAACTGAGTGAAGAGATGATAAACAACGCTTCAAAACTAGGAGAGTGGTGGAAATTTTTAGCCTTTGCGACACTTTTTTATGCGGTATTGTTACGTTTTTTTATGTATCTTTTCGCAAGTTTTGGACTGAATAGAGCTATTAAAAAATCATTTCTTACACTTAAAGGTGCCAATAGTCTACTCAAAGAAATGAATGAACCTATCATCACAACACGTGCAGTAAATGATGAAGAGAGGTTTGTTCCTACTGAAGAGAGTTATGTACAAATCGTCCATACGCTTGATACTTCGTATGATGTAGTACAAGGTTGGGCTATTTCTAAAGAACAACTTGTGGTGCTAAATGATAGTATGTCTGTGATCGCTCCAAAGTTCTTTGAGGTAGGGGGAGCCAATAGTTTTGAGGAGGACAATGAAATCATTTCAAAGAGTCATGGAGAAGTTCTTTTTTTTGTGAAAGGATGGGAACCTCCTACGATGGATTTTGTTGATTACTTGCAAGAGTTAAGTCATAATGTAGATAAAGTAATTGTAGTTCCTGTAGGTACGGCTGAAAATAACTATGAGATAAAGCAGAGTAGCATAGATGTGTGGGATAGAAAGTTTTCACAATTAGCAGAGGAAAAAATATGGTTGAAGAGATAACGAATACACATCCTAAATTTGCTGTAGTAGGACATCCTAATAAAGGAAAAAGTTCTATAGTGTCAGCCTTAGCCATGGATGATTCTGTGCAAATATCTGATACCCCAGGTACAACTGTTAAGCAACGCTCTTTTCCGTTAAAGGTAGATGGTAAAGTGCTGTATGAACTTTTTGATACTCCTGGGTTTCAAAGAGCAAGAAGGGTACTTGCTTGGCTAGAAAAACATGAAGTAAGTGCAGACAAAAAACAAGATGTGGTAAAAGCCTTCATCAACGAACATGAAAATGATGAACGCTTCAATGATGAAGTTCAACTGCTTGAACCTATCATGGCAGGGGCTGGTATCATTTATGTGGTCGATGCTTCTAAACCTTATGGTTCAGAGTATGAAGCAGAGATGGAAGTGTTGCGTTGGACAGGACAGCCTTCTATGGCACTTATAAACCATATTGATGAGTCTGACTATAGTGTAGAGTGGAAAAGGGCATTAGAACAGTATTTTAAGATGGTACGTACCTTTAATCCTATGCAGACCAGTCTTTCACAACACGTGAATATACTGGAGAGTATGGCACAGCTTAAAGAAGAATGGATAGTTCCTATTAAGTCTTCTATCGCACTCTTTGAGTCGTACTACGAACAGATGCTTGAACGTTCGGCTTCTTTGGTAACACGTTTGGTGTATGAGTCGACTTCTTTGGTAGAAAAGCTTGGATTTGATACAGAAGATGCAAGCGATGAAGATAAAGAACAAATAGAAGGTAACTATAAAAATAGATTAAGAGAACTGGAACATCATACCCAAGAGATAATAGAACAAGTATGGAACCATGATCATCTTCAAATTGCACAAGAGAATTTAACTTTTGATGGGATGGATTTATTTTCAGAAGAGACTGCTTCTGTATTTGGATTGACCCAAAAAGAGCTTATTGTGACAGGGGCAACTTCAGGTGCAGTCACAGGAGCAGGAATAGACTTACTTTTTATAGGACATACGCTTTTACTTGGTAGTGCCATTGGTGCAGTGGTAGGTGGTGTAGGTGCATACTTTGGTTTTAAAGAGTTGGCTGAAGTGAAAGTACTTGGACGAACTCTAGGAAAAAAATATCTTCAGATGGGTCCGATGGAAAATAGAAATTTTCCTTATATCTTACTCGGTCGTGCACTTTATCATACTTCAAGAGTATCGAAACGTTCACATGCCCTACGTGGTGTGGCTGATTTAGAGATGAATTCTACATTTAAAGAGAAATGGTTAGATGATGATTTGAAAAAGTCTTTAGAGAAGTACCACAAGGTTTTCCGTTCAGGTAAGGAAATAGAGCTTGAGATTTTGAAGGAATATGAAGTACTTATTCAAGGGGTTCTGAAGAAGTTGGTAGGAAAGTAAACTAAAACAACTTCCCAATCCCCATCAAAATTACAACAGAGAGTAATCCACCTGCAATCCCTGCCAATACATCATCAAGCATGACTCCCATGCCACCTTTAAGTTCTCTGTCTATCCAACCTATGGTAGAAGGCTTCCAAATGTCAAAGAGTCTAAATGCAGCAAAGCTGAATATGATAGAGAGTAGTTCTGCATAAGGATAAATCATAGTGATGGCAGTAGAATAGGCTATCATAAGGCTTATCCACATACCTGCTGCTTCGTCTATAACAATGTGTTGTTGGTCATGTGTGCCTGTTTCATTTTCGTACTTATTGATTTCAAAGATACCTATGATTGTGATGGCAAGTGTAAGCATGAAGAGTGTCTCCATACCAAAGTAGTAAAGTACGGCTAGTCCTACAGGTAGAGAAGCGAGTGTACCTACTGTACCAGGTGCTTTGGGGCTAAGTCCCGCGCCACCAAAGGTTAAAAAAAGTTTTTGTAATGTCATGTATGTATCCTTTAAAATTACCTATGTAAGTGATGAAGTTTGATAGAGTTCTATGAGTTTGAGATAGAACTGTTCTTCGCTTTGTTGCTCAAGTAGACCTGAACCTGGCATGAGAGAGTAGTGCATCTCTTGTAGGTTTTTGAAACGTTCTGGAAAAAGGGCAGCGAGTATATTGGCTGAGACTTCTTTTCTCATGAGTATGGAAGGTGGAATGAGTCCCGACTGGATGAGAGCCATAATCGAAGCTGAGTGGTAGTGTACATGATGGTGTTGTCCATGGGGGCAAGTAGTAGTACTGACAAGAGTTTTACACGTATCACAGTAAACATACTCATCTACAGTTTTAATATCTATATCTATATCTTTACAATGATCAAAGACAGAGGAGAGCCTATTTTGATTATAGTAGAGTCCCAGACCACCATGATTTTTACCTATGACTAGTTGGTGACAGCCATAATTTTTGGCTAAGAGGGCATCAACAATGAGCTCATTATAGCCTGCAAAAATATAAGTATTTTCAAAAGGAACTACAAGTACTTTGTTACGTGGTAAAAAGTTTTCTATAAAAGTAGTGAGTGCATTATGCCGTATGTCATAACGTAGACCATCTGTAGTAAATGGCTTTCTCAAAAAGATAATGAGTAGATCACTATCTGAAATGGCTTGACGAATCATGCGTTCATGTGCACGGTTGAGTGGGTTTGCTGCAAGCATAATAGAGGAGACAAATTTGGCACCTGTTTTACTAATCATATTTTGTATTCGTTTAATATTATCATCAATGAGTGGATAGTTTACTATGTAGTCACCACTCACAGCGATACTACCTAGTCTAGCGGTAGTATTTTTAACTCCTGGGTGAGAAGCATCCGCGGTACCATAAATATTGTTGAGTCTTTGAGTTGGATTGATAGGAAAGGTCTCATCTACGCTAAGTTCACCAACCTTATTACCTTCATTGATAAGGTCTATTTTCTCACCTTTAGTGAGACTTTTAAGCACTTTGTAGTTTTGTTCACCTATGGGTGCAAGGACAAAGGCAAAAGGGAAAGGTACACCTTTGTAAAATTTAGTCTCATCTACTTCTTTTGCTTCAGTTTGGTTCATAAGTTTGTTTACTGGAGAGATGAGACCTGCTTGTACTAAGGCTAAAGTAGAGAGAGCCTCAGTGTCAATGTAGAGTGATTTAGGTTGTGACATGACTTAGCTCCTTTGGCTATTTCTTTTTAAAGAGTTCGTATTTTTTACGTTTTTCCCATAAGCTTTTTCTCGAAATCCCAAGCTTTTTGGATAGTTCAGTGTCAGGAAATTTATACTGAAAGCTATTGACAATAAATTTGACATAGTCATCGATAGTGAGTATCTCATTTTGGTCATAGAGTTTTGAATCTGTGTTAAGTGTAATGGAATCAAACTCACATTCAAGCTCCCCTGTGCTACATAAAATGAACTCATATGACTTAAGAAGTTCAAGTAACTGTTCTCTATCTGCTTTTTTGAGTGTATGTACCTCAGTAACATAGAGTACAGAACCTGAAGGACTGTTGGTGATTTTATCTTTCCATGTCTTTTCTGTGAGTGGTACAAATGTAAGAAGTTTATTTTCATTTTGTGCATACTCAAAAACAACTTTGTCAACAAGCCTTTGGTAATTGGTCTGTATCACCAAAGGAGTGCATACTTTGTCTGTACACGCATCTGTTTTGATATCTTTGAGTAAATTACCCATATATTCTTGATAGAGTTCTGTACGTTTTTTAAGATCTTGGTACTCTTGATAGTGTTCTATTTTACGTAAAAGTTCTTCTATCATAAATGGCTTAACAATGTAGTCTTTTGCTCCAAGCTTAAGTGGTTGAGAGACAGTATCATTGTTAATATAGCTCACCATTAAAATGATAATTTTGTCCTTAAAGGCTTTTATGAGAGGGGTGGTATCTTGTCCTGGCATATTTGTGGAAAGTAGGTAGACATCACCTTTGCTTTTTATCGCTTCTTTGATAGAGCTAAATATTTCAGTATCAAATCCATTTTCATTTAGTTTTGAGGCAATACTTTGTGCCAGATATAGTTCATTTTCTACAATGATTATTTTCATATGTTTTTCCAATTAAAATAAGTTAAATTTGCTATGGCGTGAACAGTCACACCTTCTTTGCGTCCAACAAAGCCAAGTTTCTCAGCGGTTGTTGCTTTTATATTGACAAAGTTTTGTCGTATTCCTAGCAGTCTTGCTAGTGTGCGTTTCATCTCTTCTTTGTAAGGCAAAAGTTTTGGTGCTTCTGCCATGATGGTCATGTCAATGTTGCCTATGGTAAAGCCATAAGCATTGATACGTTTTACAGTGTCACTTAGGAGTACTTTTGAGTCTACTCCTGCATACGTATCTTCGGTATCTGGATAAAGCTCCCCTATGTCACCCATACCTGCAGCTCCCAAGAGCGCATCTATAAGTGCATGAATAGCGACATCACCATCGCTATGTGCTTTAAATCCATAGTCAACATCTATTGCTACACCACATAGAAACATCTGTTTAGCTGCTTCAAAAGGGTGTATATCTATGCCAAAACCAGTAAGAGTTTGGTTACTTGCTACTTGAAGACATGTTACTTTTTGTAAATCTTCAATAGTCGTGAGTTTATGTGCTTTGGTTGAGCCTTCTATAAAGTGTATTTTCTCACCTAATGAAGCAATAGCAGAAGAATCATCTGTGAAGAGTGTTTCAGTCTGTAATGCTTGTTTGAGGAGTTTTGTATTTGAAAGTTGAGGGGTTTGTATAATTTTTACTTTTTCTCTATCTATGGGTTGATTGTCAAGGTAAAGAGTGTCTGTTGCAGGCAATACAGGTACGATACAAGAAGCTTCATTTTTTGCAGATATAATGCGTTGTATCATATCGGTAGGGACACAACATCTTGCAATATCTGAGACCAATACATGCTCTGAAGTTACGTTTTGTAAGGCATTATTGAGTGAAGCTTGTCGACTATTACTGCCTTCTACATAAGTATATGAAGCGAAGTTTTTCATCACAGTTATTTCTTCTGCGGAGGAGACAATAATGATGTCATCAAAGCTTGCACTTTTTTCAAAGTGTTCTACTACATGAAGCCATAGAGGAGTTTTTCCTGTGTACAGCCACTGTTTTTTAACATTTGTATCAAATCTTGTAGAACTTCCTGCACCAAGAAGTATCAATGTAGTATGTGACAAATTTTCCCCTCTCTTATAGTATAGATGGTGTAACCAATAGTAACGGATTATACAGAACTAATACTTAGGTAATTCTTTAATAAGACTTTTTTAGTCCTATTTGTCTTTTTTCAACCTCATTTAAGATTTAGGTGGTATAACTTCTTATAACATATTTATGAATTAGGATATTAAGATGACACAAGAAAATGTATTAGAAGCGTTGAAAAGCGTAACGTACCCAGGATTTACAAAAGACATTGTAACTTTTGGTTTTGTAAAAGATGTACTTGTGAATGGTACAACTGTAGGGTTGACTATTGACATTACATCATCAGCAGATGAAGTAAAGGCACAGCTTAGAGATGAAGCAACATCTGAGCTTAAGAAACTTGGTTTTGAACAAATCCAAATTAATGTGACGGCTCCTGCCGCACCTAAGCAAATGAGTAATTCTGTCTCTGGTAAGAACATTGCTCCACATGTCAAAAACTTTGTGATGGTAAGTTCTGGTAAAGGTGGAGTTGGTAAATCAACGACTTCTGTAAACTTAGCGATTGCAATGGCAATGCAAGGTAAAAAAGTAGGTCTACTTGATGCGGATATCTATGGACCAAACATTCCTCGAATGATGGGTGTTAATGGTCAAAAACCAGAAATCCAAGGGAACAAAGTACAACCTCTCAAAGCATATGGTGTAGAGATTATGTCTATGGGTTCACTTATGGAAGATGGACAGTCTCTTATATGGAGAGGTTCTATGATTATGAAGGCTATTGAACAGTTTTTAAGAGATATTTTATGGTCTGAACTAGATGTACTTGTCATAGATATGCCTCCAGGAACTGGTGATGCGCAACTTACACTTGCTCAGTCTGTACCAGTAACTGCAGGTATCACAGTAACGACTCCGCAAGAAGTATCTTTAGATGATAGTAGACGTTCACTAGACATGTTCCAAAAGTTACATATCCCAACTGCGGGTATCATAGAAAATATGTCAGGATTCATTTGTCCATCTTGTGATGAAGAATCAGACATCTTTGGTATGGGTACAACAGTACCAGTAGCAAAAGAGTATGACACAGAAGTTATCGCACGTATCCCAATAGAGCCAGCGATTAGAATAGGTGGAGATACTGGTATGCCAGTCACTTACCACATGCCAGACTCTGAGACTGCTAAACGCTACCAAGCAGCAGCGTCTAACTTACTAGCATTTATAGACAAAGTAAACGCAGAAGGTGGAGCAGATAACTCCGCAGTACAACCAACTACACCTCCAGGGGTGAGTGCTTGTAGTACTGGAGCAGGGGCTGCATCTGCGCCTGCTAAAGCTGCACCTAAAGCAGAAGATGAAAGCTGTGGAACAGGCTGTGGCTGCCATTAAGCCCAGCGTGTTGCTGCACCCCTCTTGCACTTTAGCAACGAGGTATCGGCATTTAGTTCTAGGCATCTTTGACTAAACAGTTTCGTTCCATTTGGTCATAGACTACACTACGCTCCCTCTCTCCACTCACGCCATTTAGCCAAACCTATAGCAAAGAACTAGGGTTAATAATAGTAAATCTATTTTAACATTACTAATTCATTTTTCTATTTTTCTATCTTTCTTCTTTTTCTAAAAATACTGTAAAATACCCCTTTAAGGACACATAATGAAATTACTCTTTTCTTTTCTTTTACTCTCTATCTCTCTTTTTGCTTTGGATGTCCAAAAAGAAGTACAAATAGGTTCTCATACATTTATTTTAAAACAAGAAGCATATAATGAGTATGGTGATAAGGGTATTACATTAAAGGTGTATGATAAAGCTTCAAAGCAAAAAGGAGTTCCACTTCTTAGTTTTGTAATGGAAAATAAGTCAGGTGGTTGTGCAGATAAGAGTGTAGAACATGGAGCATATAAGATAGTGGGGAATATACTGACCTTTTATAGCCATTGGGAGCGTTATGGTAGAGTGTATGATGCACCTATAGGAGATAGAGTACAAGTATACACTTTAGATGATAAGGGTACTTTAGAGTATACAAATAGTAAAGTATATATAGAAACAAGTAAACGTGGGAAAGAAATGGATGAAGGTATGCAGTATCTTTATACTGAGATAAAGACAGATGTGCAAAGGGAAGCATTGGCAAAATATATAATATCAGTGGAGCGTATATTTGAAGCGAAGTTTGTAAAGGGTGCTGAGGCTAAAGTATTAGCAGATGAAGTAAGTAATGCACTTAACGAAAAACAAAAACAAAGATGGCAATAAACTTTTATTTTTTGCTATAATTCAACAAATATAATTCAAGGACACCTTATGACATCAGCAGACAAACTTAAAAACCTTTTAGAACTAGAAATCATACCAGACCTTGAGGCTGCTATAGATGAACTTTTTGCTGCTATAGATAAAGCTAAAACAGCTTCTACTACACAAAAAGAAGACTTAGAAGAGATGCGTGAAATGCGTACTGAATGTTTTGCTATTGTTGAAGAGCTTGGACGTAATGAACTTGAAGAAGATGAAGTCGATGAACTTCTTGCAGAACTTGTTGAAATGAAAACAGAGTAGGGTCGATAGCATCGACCATTGGTTTCATCATATACTTAAGGTCGATTTTATCGACCCTACATAAAAGAGAGAAACCTCTCTTTTACAATCCCTCTCTCACTATCTCCACAGCTTTTACCATATTAATTAGACTAGGTTTTACCTCTTCCCATTTACGTGTTTTAAGTCCACAGTCTGGATTTATCCAGAGTTGTTCTTTTGGTAGGACTTCAAGAAGCAACTTAATCTGCTCTACCATCTCTGCTACACTAGGGATACGTGGTGAGTGTATGTCATATACCCCCGGGCCAACCTCTTGTTTATACCCTACTTCTTTAAATATTTTAAGTAGTTCATTTCCTGAACGTGCTGTCTCTATAGAAATTACATCTGCATCCATATCTTCTATGGTTCTAATGATGTCGTTAAATTCAGAGTAACACATGTGTGTATGTATTTGTGTCTCTTTGTGTGAGGTACTTACTGAAATTTTGAAGTCTCTTACTGCCCATGCTTCATAGCCAGCTATATTTTCTGTACGTAATGGATACCCCTCTTTGAAGGCAGCTTCATCTACTTGTATCATTTTGATACCTGCTTTTTGTAAGTCATCTATCTCATCACTAAGAGCTACGGCAATTTGTTTAGAAACATCGCCTCTAGCCATGTCATCTCGTACAAATGACCAGTTGAGTATAGTCACAGGACCAGTGAGCATACCTTTCATGATTTTATTTGTCTTAGATTGTGCATAAGTCATCCACTCTACCGTCATAGGTTTAGGTCGGCTAATATCTCCGTAGATAAAGGGTGGTTTGACACAACGGCTTCCATAACTTTGTACCCAACCATTTTGAGAGAAACCATACCCATCTAACTGCTCACCAAAATACTCTACCATATCATTACGCTCTGGTTCTCCATGCACAAGTACTTCTAAGCCACACTCTTCTTGAAAAGCTATACAATCATCAATATATGCTTTCATCTCAGCCTCATATACCTCTTTTGAGATAGCATATTTTTTAAAATCTGCTCTTGCTTTACGTACTTCAGGTGTTTGAGGGAAAGAACCTATGGTAGTTGTGGCTAAATCTTTGTAGCCTAAAATTTCTTTTTGGATTTTGATACGTTCTTTATAGTCACCATCACGTGCTAGTTTTGTAAAGTCAGTCACTCTATTTTGTACAGCTTTATTATGAATACGTGTTGAGTTGGCTCTAAGTGTGTTGGCTTCTTTATTTGCAGCTAAAGCAATTTTCTCTTCATTACTTAATGATGCTTCACCATCAAAGAACACTTTAGAAACAAGTGCCACTTCCCAAAGCTTCTCTACAGCATACGAGAGCCAGTTTTTAATCTCTGCATCCATTTTTTCTTCGTATTTAAGTGTAAAAGGTGTGTGTAGCAGTGAGCAGGAACTTGACACGATGATATTCTCTTTGTCCACAGTTGTTGCAATGTTTTCTAATAGTGTTGTAGTCTTAGTGATGTTATTTTTCCAAATATTCCTAGCATCTACCACACCTGCAATGAGTTTTTTATCACTCTTTTTAATGCGTTCTAAACTTTCTACATTTTTTTCACCATGTAGAAAGTCAAGTCCGAGTCCCCATACAGGTGTATGCACAAGTACTTTTGTTGCTTCATTAGAGTGTTCAAAGTAGGTAGTCACAATGATGTTAATGTTACTAGACACAGCACATAAAGCATCGTAACAAGGCTTGATGAGGCTTAGTACCTTTGGCTCTGCACCTTTTACAAAGATAGGTTCATCTATTTGCACAGTTACAGTACTATCAAGTTGTGCTACCTCTGTTAAAAGAGCTTCATAAATAGGAAGTATTTTTCCAAAGAGTTCATAGGTATCGCCTCTATCTATTCTCTTTGAGAGTCCTAAAAAAGTGATAGGTCCTATGAGGTTGATTTTGGTAGTAATACCTAGTGCTTTTGCTTCTTTGTATTCGTTGAGGATTTTAGTAGCATTGAGAGCATAGCTGTCTTCAATTGAAAGCTCTGGCACGATGTAGTGGTAGTTGCTATTAAACCACTTTGTCATCTCCATTGCCACGGCATCTTTATTACCACGAGCCATAGAGAAGTAGAGCGCTTCATCTTCCAGACCTTTAAAACGCTTTGGAATAGCGCCTAACATGATGGCAGTGTCGAGTATATTGTCATAGAATGAAAAATCGTTGGATGCTATGAAGTCTATACCTGCATCTTTTTGGTAGTTCCAGTGTCTTGATTTAAGCATTAATGCAACATCTTCTACCTCTGTAAAAGTAGACTTACCTGACCAGAATGCTTCTAATACTTTTTTTAATTCTCTTTGTTCCCCAATACGTGGGAATCCTACGATGTAATTTTTTGACATATGTCATCCTTTAAAATGTGACAAATGTATGATGTAGGATGTTGCACGACTCGGCATTTAGTGCCTTGCT
>Ga0256824_10000142_pt1 | contig 25181 bp, 20 predicted proteins | sample CV67metaG_FD_191570 | JGI IMG/M metagenome (GOLD analysis project Ga0256824, IMG submission 191570) | Hydrothermal vent microbial communities from East Pacific Rise, Pacific Ocean - CV67 | ecosystem: Environmental > Aquatic > Marine > Hydrothermal vents | place: Pacific Ocean: East Pacific Rise...
CACCCTCACCTTGAACAAGCTCTATCATCACAGCTACGGTCTCATCGTCTATATTCTCATACACCGACTCTAAACCATTAACATAAGAGAACCCATCAGGATATGGCGAAAAATTTGGAGTATGAAAACTCTCTTGTCCTGTTGCTTTTACGGTGGTTATGGTTCGTCCATGAAATGAGTGTTCTAATGTAATTACTTTATAACGCTTTTTGTCGAACTTTGTCTCTCCATACTTACGAGCAATTTTAATTGCTCCTTCATTCGCTTCTGCTCCTGAGTTTGCAAAAAAGATTGCTCCATCATAATTGGCTAATGTACAAATTTGCTCTGCCAATTTTGCTTGTGGCTCTATAATTTGTAAATTTGAGATATGAATAATCTTCTCTACTTGCTCTTGTAGTGCTTTTACCAAAACTGGGTTGTTATGCCCTACTGAATTCACAGCAATACCTGAAGCAAAATCAATATATTCATCACCATTTTCAGCAAAAAGGGTTGACCCTTCTCCTTTTACAAAGTTGGTATAATTTCGGTTGTATGTTTGTAGTCCATACTTTTTATCTAGTTGTTCTAATGTCATTTTATATATTTTCCTTAAATCATACCGACAGCTGTAGGGTTGGCTTCAGCCGACGATATTTAATTTTTCATCATTTCTAAACGTCGGCTAAAGCCAACCCTACGCGACGGCAACAAATATTATTTATATACTCTTCTGTGGCTCATCCACCAAATGTCCAAATGGCAGTTTCGCCCCACCTAAAACATGAAAATGTAAATGGTGGACTTCTTGCCCTCCATTCTCTCCATTGTTTACAATCAGCCTATATCCACTTTTGTCTATACCTGTTAAGGTTGCTACCTCTTGTATAAAAGGTGTCATATTAGCCATTGTTTCAGGGCTTACATGTTGAAAACAATCCACATGATCTTTAGGAATCACTAAAATATGAATGGGTGCCTTAGGGTACAAATCATGAAATGCAATAAAGTCATCATTCTCTAAAATTTTATTACTTGGAATCTCTCCATCAACAAGTTTACAAAAAATACACATCTTTTAATCCTTTATATTTAATCAGTTAAGTTTTTATTATAATTTTATCTTATTTGTTTCAAAAATTATAACACATTCAATCCCACTATTAGCATAGTTTCGATAAAATCTCACAATTATTAATTAAAGCATATAAGAATTAAACAGAGGTTATTTTGAAAAACTTAGAAGAACAGATTATAAAAACTGATTCACTAATGCTACTTGAAAAAGTTCGTGTAGAACTTTTTGGGAAAAAAGGTGCATTGGCTTCGGAATTTGCAAAACTTAAAGATGTACCAGGTCCAGAAAAAAAAGCGTTTGCAGAAGGGCTAAATAAACAGAAAACCCATCTCCAAGCACTCTATGATGAGCGTTACGAAACACTAAAAAAAGAGGAGATAGAGCGAATTTTAAAAGCAGAAGCGATTGATGTTTCACTCTATAATAATCTCAATGAGAAGGGTGCATTACACCCTGTAATGGAGACAATGGACAAAATTATAGACTACTTTGTAGCCTTAAACTTCTCTATAGAAGATGGTCCAAAAGTAGAAGATGATTTTCATAACTTTGAAGCTCTAAACTTGCCAAAGAACCACCCTGCTAGAGACATGCAAGATACTTTCTTTTTTCAAGATAAAGCTGTTTTAAGAACACACACTTCACCTGTGCAAATTAGAACCATGTTGGCACAAAAACCTCCTATTCGTATGATTGCACCAGGTGCAGTGTTTAGAAAAGATTATGACATTACCCATACTCCTATGTTTCATCAAGTTGAGGGGTTAGTAGTAGGAGAGAGAGGCGAAGTAAGCTTTGCAAACTTAAAGTCTATTATGTCTGATTTTTTACATTATATGTTTGGTGATGTTGAAGTTCGTTTTAGACCAAGTTTCTTTCCGTTTACCGAACCTTCTGCTGAAGTTGATATTTCATGTATCTTCTGTGAAGCAAAAGGGTGTCGTATCTGTTCACATACAGGTTGGCTAGAAGTGCTTGGTTGTGGAGTTGTTGATCAAAATGTATTTAATGCAGTTAATTACAAAAATGTAAGTGGCTATGCCTTCGGTTTAGGGGTAGAGAGATTTGCCATGTTATTACATAAAATACCTGATCTTAGAATGCTATTTGAGGGAGATACACGTTTATTGGAGCAGTTTAGATGATTTTAACAAAAAGTTGGTTGAATAATTTTATTGACCTTAGTGAAACAAGTAATGAGAAGCTTTATGAGACATTAAACTCAATAGGTTTAGAAGTTGATAGTATTAAAACCCATATAATTCCTGAAAAAGTTGTTGTGGGTAAAATAGTCTCTTGTGAAAAACACCCTGATGCAGACAAACTTAATGTTTGTAAAATTGATATTGGTTCAGGTATTCGACAAATTGTTTGTGGAGCAAAAAATGTGGTTGATGCAGAGTATGTAGCAGTAGCAACCATTGGTGCAAAACTGAGCAAAGATTTTGAAATCAAACATGCTAAACTTCGTGGTGTTGAGAGTGAAGGGATGGTCTGTTCTGCATCAGAACTTGGACTTCCTGATTTAGGAAATGGCATTATGATTCTCGATGAGAGTATTGGAAAACTCATAATTGGTAAAGATCTTAATGAGTATATCAAAATTGCTGATACAGTAATAGAGATAGAGTTAACTGCCAATAGAGGAGATTGTCTCTCCATTCATGGTGTTGCTAGAGACTTATCTGCGGCATTAAATATTCCACTTAAAAACTTTGATTATGAGAGCCAAAACCCTGAAAAAGTAGGATTGGCTCGTGTTGCAAAGTTGGTTGTTCAAGGTAAAATCGATGCATCACTTCAATATGCAATGGCAAACATGGATGAGCTACACACCTCTTTACTATTTTCATTGAGACTCGCATTTGTAAATGAGTTAAAGACCGATGCCTTACACAATATTTTAAAATATATCACCCATACAACAGGTGTTATTTTAAGAGCCTATGATGTCAGTCATGTTAACTTTGAAAGCAATGAAAAACTTATTATTAATGTTCACAATAAAGAGGGCATTGTAACGATTAAAATTAATAATAAAATCTACTCCCAAGTTGGTATTGACCATGTTGAAGAGATAGAAGCTACAGAAAAATCATCGAAAGTACTTTTTGAAACTTCTTATATGAATCCTGTTATATTAACTGATTTGGTCGCCAAACATAAATTGGAAACTGATGAGTTGTACTACAACACTTCAAGAGGATCTGAACCAAATTTATGTTTTGGAATTAACTACCTTACCTATCTTTTTGAAACGTATAATAAGTGTAAACTTTTTGATGGAACTATCTCATTAGATGAAGATTATGAACCGAGAATCATTACTGTAAGTACCTGTGCCATTAATGAGTTAATTGGTAATGATATTAATAAAACGCATATTATGAATATTTTAACGGATTTAGGACTTAAAGTACAAAGTACGACGGAAGATAAGTTTGGAGTAACCATTCCACGTTATAGACACGATTTAGAAAACATTCAAGACATCACAGAAGAGATTGTCCGTATGGTGGGAATCAACAATATTAAAGCAAAACCATTATTTTTTAAAGAAAAGGTTAAAATCAACAGTACCATGCATAAATATTATGCAAAAAAAGCACTGCGATCACGTGCAACTGCTGCCTCTTTTGATGAGAGTATCTCTTACGCTTTTTCTGACAAACTTTTATTGGCAAAATATAACTTTCCTCTTATTAATGAAGAGTTGGACATTATTAATCCAATTACTGCTGATTTCAATACCCTGCGAACAACTACATTGGTTAATCTATTACAAGCTGTTGAACGTAATGTAAATTACTCTAAAAAACGTGTAGCTCTTTTTGAAATAGGTACAATCTTTAACGAGAAACGTGAAGAAAAAGAAGTTCTATCACTTATCTACTCAGGTCAATCTGAAACAGAGTATGTAAGTAATGCTGGAAAGCCAACAGCCATCACTTTTGATATTTTTGTAAAAAAACTCTCTGCTATTCTTGGAAACTTTGAACTTAGACCATCTATTCAAAGTAACCTCTTACTAAATCCTTATCAGTCTGCTGATATTATCATCAACAATGAAGTTTGTGGTTTTTTAAGTAAAGTTCATCCTGATGTAACAGAAGATTTTGGTATACCTGATACTTTTATAGCTGAAATTGATTTTGATGCTTTAATTCCACACCATATTAATGCTCATGCAATTTCAAAATTTCAAGCAGTTCATAAAGATTTAAGTTTAGTAGTTGATAAAAACTTAGCATTCACACACCTTTCAAATGCTATTAAACTCTTAGATTTACCTCTTCTTTCTAATTTTTATGCCATTGATGTCTATGAAGATGAGAACTTAGGAGATGAAAAAAGTTTAACACTGCGTCTCTTTATTCAATCGTTAGAACGAACTTTAAATGATGAAGATATTGACTCTACTGTTAATACAATTTTGGAAAGACTTCAAAGAGAATATGGGGCTAAGTTAAGATGAAAAGCGTAAGCATTCAAGAACACACTAATGCGTTTACATTAGAGTGTTCCACCATTGCTCCTGACAAATCTATTTCTCATCGTTGTGCCATGTTTTCACTGCTTTCAAATGAGACATCCAACATCAAAAACTTTCTTTTAGGAGAAGACACGCTCTCTTCTCTTTCTATTGCAGGGCAACTTGGAGCAACCATTAAAAGAGAAGGGGGTACAGTGAGCATTACCCCTCCAAAAGAACTTACTGAACCTACAGACATTTTAGATTGTGGAAATGCAGGGACAGGAATGAGACTTTATGCTGGACTACTTTCAGGAATTGAGGGTTCATTTGTTTTAACAGGAGACAAATATTTACGCTCACGTCCCATGAACCGTGTTGCCATTCCCTTAAGAAATATTGGTGCAAAGATAGATGGACGAGACAATGGAAATTTAGCACCACTTGCCATTCGTGGAGGAGCTTTAAAATCATTTAAATACAACTCCCCTATTGACTCTGCACAAGTTAAGTCTGCTCTTATTTTAGCAGGACTTCAAGCAGATAAAACCTCTTACTATAAAGAAGATTTATTGTCTCGTGACCATACAGAGAGAATGCTTCGTGGAATGGGAGCAACAGTCACAACGAACAGTGAAGGATGGATAGAGATTGAACCTCTAAAAGCTCCTCTAAAACCTCTAAATATCACTGTTCCAGCTGACCCTTCATCTGGGTTTTTCTTTGCAGTAGCAGCAGCCATTACACCTGATGCTAAAACCATTATTAAAAATGTGACGCTTAATCCTACACGAATTGAAGCTTATAAAATTTTAGAACAGATGGGTGCTAAAATCTCTTTTATAGAAAAAGAGAATCTTTATGAACCTATTGGAGATATAGAAATTAGCTACAATGGAAAACTCTCCTCTGTAACAGTAGAAAATAACATCGCTTGGCTCATTGATGAACTTCCTGCCCTATCCATTGCTATGGCAGTGGCTGAAGGTAAAAGTTTGGTCAAAAATGCCAAAGAGTTACGGGTAAAAGAGAGTGATAGAATCTCAACGGTACTTGAAGGTTTAACCAATTGTGGTATAACAAGCATAGAGTATGAAGATGGATATGAGATTATAGGCTCTACACTAAACTCTGCAACCATAAACAGTTATGGAGACCATAGAATTGCAATGAGTTTTGCCATTGCAGGTCTTAATTGTGGAATGCAGATTGATGATGTAGAGTGTATTGATACCTCATTTCCAAATTTCTTTGATATACTCTGCGAAATTACACACTTAGGATAGAAATATGAAAATACAATTGGCTTCTAGTTACGGTTTTTGTTATGGTGTAAAACGTGCCATAGAGATTGCAGAAAAACATGAAAACAGTTTTACCTATGGTCCACTCATTCACAATAAAGATGAAATAAACCGTTTAAAAGAGGGTTTTAATATTGGTTTAGTAGAAAAAATTGAAGACATTAAAAATGACAATGCTGTGGTTATTAGAACCCACGGTATTCCTAAAAATGAACTGGCACTCTTAAAAAAACAAGATAATAAAATTATTGATGCGACATGTCCTTATGTAACTACTCCACAAAATATTGTGGCAAAAATGAGCAAAGAGGGATACTCTGTTGTTATTTTTGGAGACCAAAAACACCCTGAAATTAAAGGGGTTGTCTCTTATGCTGATGATAAAAATCATGCTTTTGTTGTATTAGACCCAAAAGAGTTAGACTCCTTACCCCTAAAAAATAAAGTGGCATTGGTCTCTCAAACCACTAAAAAACCTGAAGATTTTTTAAAAGTTGTCAATAAACTCATACTTACACACAAAGAAGTAAGGGTCTTTAATACCATTTGTAATGCAACCTTTGAAAATCAAGATGCAGCAGCAGAATTGGCAAAACAAGCTGATGTTATGATTGTAATTGGAGGACGACATTCTTCTAATAGTAAAATGTTACAAAGCATCTCTCAAGAGCAGTGTGAAGAGAGTTATTTAATTGAAAATGAGACAGAGCTTGATGCCAATTGGTTTAAAGATAAAGAGCTCTGTGGTATCTCTGCTGGGGCTTCTACCCCTGATTGGATTATTCAAAACGTTGTAAATAAAATTCAAGAACTAAATAATTAAATAATTATTAAATAAAATAAGTTCTAAAAAATAGATATAAAATATTAACTTTTTTTAGAACTTCTGCTTTCTCCTCTTTCACCAATCAATATCTCTTTTATATTTTTAATTTTTCATTATGTATTAAAAAAATAAGAGTATAATAGCGCAAAATTAGGCACAAGCAAGGATTAGTAAGCATGAAATTCGAAGATATCGAAATAGAAGACGTAGATTTTGGAGCGATGCTCGAGGAGTCGTTCAAGAAAGCAGATACAAAAAGTGATTTAGTAGATGGTGTAGTTGTTAAAATAGTTGAAGAAGATAATCAGGCGATTATTGATGTTGGACGTAAAAATGAAGCATTTATGTCATTGGATCAAATTAGAGACGAAGATGGTGAAATTATGTTTGAAGAAGGTGAAGCAATTACTGTTGTTATCACTGGATTCAGAGGAGAGAGACCAAATGTTTCTTATGAATTAGCAGAGAAAAGAGCAGCTCTTGCTGAATTTATTGAAGAGTATGATGATGAGCAAGAGTATGTAATTGAGGGTGTAATTACTAAGAAAAATAAAGGTGGATTTGTTGTAGATGTTTCTGGATTAGAGTTCTTTATGCCAAGAACACTTTCATACATCTCTTACAAAGTTGACCCAATCGGTAAAAAGATTAAAGCACTTATTGTTAAAGTTGATAAAGAGAAAGGTTCTGTTGTTGTTTCAAGAAAAGAACTTATTGAAAGAGAAAAAGCTGAGACTCAAGAGATTGTTGATAAATTATTAGAAAACAAAGCTGTTGTTCTTGGTGTTGTTAAGAAAATTACATCGTATGGTATGTTTGTTGATGTTGGTGGAATGGATGGTCTTGTTCACTACTCACAAATTTCTCATAAAGGTCCAGTTAACCCTTCTAAATATTATAAAGAAGGTGATGAAGTTAATGTTATTGCTATCGATTACGATAAAAAGAAAAGACACCTTTCTCTTTCTATTAAAGAAGCAAACCTTGACCCATGGAAAGACATTGACAATACATTAAGAGCAGGAGATACTGTTTCGGTAACTATCTCTAATATTGAGCCTTATGGTGCATTTGTTGATTTAGGTGAAGATTTAGAGGCATTCCTTCACGTATCTGAAATTTCTTGGGACAAAAATGTAAAACACCCTAAAGATTACATTGAAATTGGACAAGTAATTGATGTTGAAATTATCGAAATTGATAAACAACAGAGAAGACTTAGAGTTTCAAGAAAAACTTTACTTCCAAAACCAATTGATCAATTTGCATCAGCAAATAGAATGGGTGACATTATTACAGGTACAGTTTCGTCTGTAACTGACTTTGGTGCTTTCCTTAAAATTGGTGCAGTTGAAGGTCTTCTTCATAATCAAGAAATCTCTTGGGAAAAATCAGACTCTGCTAAAGATCTTTACAAATCTGGAGATGAGATTGAAGTTAAGATTATTAAAATTGACAGAGAAAACGGTAAAGTTTCTTTAAGTAAAAAAGCACTTGAAGAGTCTCCTGTAGCTGCATTTGCAAAAACTCATAAAAATGGAGATATTGTAGAAGGTACAGTTAAAGATAAAAAAGAGTTTGGTGTATTTATCTCTTTAGAGCCAGGTGTTGATGCTTTAATTAGACTTGATGATTTAGCTCCAATTAGAGAAGATGAAGTTGAAAAAGGTCAAGTAATTAGAGCTGTTATCTCATTTATTGATGCTAAAAATGACAGAATTAGAGTTTCTGTTAGAAGATTAGAGCGTCAAGAAGAGCGTGAAGCACTTGAAAAAGTAAATGCTGAACAAGATAATAGTATGACACTTGGCGATGTTTTTGGCGACTTCAAAAACAGATAATAAGGTTTTAAATAGATGTCTAAAATAACTGTTGTAGTTTGCGATCATATCCACCAAAAAGGGTTGGATATACTCGCAAATGATAGTGATATAAATCTTATTAATGCCGCAGATGAGCCGAAAGACAAGCTCATCTCTGACATTATTCCTTTGGCAGATGTTGCCATTACCCGTTCTTCTACAGATGTAGATCAAAAATTCCTTGACAACGCTCATAATATAAAATCTATTATCCGTGCTGGTGTGGGTGTTGATAATGTGGATATTGAAGGGTGTAGTAAAAAAGGTATTGTGGTTATGAATGTACCCACAGCCAACACCATTGCAGCTGTTGAACTCACCATGACTCATATGCTCTCTTGTGTACGTCAATTTCCTTATGCTCATAACAACTTAAAACTTGATAGAGTTTGGAGAAGACAAGATTGGTACGGAACAGAACTAAAAGATAAAAAATTGGGTATTATCGGTTTTGGAAACATTGGTTCTCGTGTAGGAAAACGATCAAAAGCATTTGAGATGGATGTTGTTGCCTATGACCCTTACATTGATCCAAGAAAAGTAACCGATTTTGATATTAAATACACAAGAGATTTTGATGATATTTTAGCGTGTGATATTATTACAATTCACACTCCTAAAAACAAAGAGACCATCGGTATGATTGGGAGCGAAGAGATTGCTCAAATGAAAGATGGTGTGGTATTAATTAACTGTGCAAGAGGTGGTCTTTATGATGAAGATGCTCTACTTGAGGGGTTAACCAATGGAAAAATTCACATGGCAGGAATTGATGTTTTTAACAAAGAACCTGCAACCAATCATCCTCTACTTGACCTAAACAATGTTACATTAACACCTCATTTGGGTGCAAACACCAAAGAGTCTCAGCAAAACATTGCCATTCAAGCTGCTCAAAATGCCATTACTGCTGCAAAAAATATTGCATACCCTAATGCCTTAAACTTACCAATTAAAGAGAATGAACTGCCTGATTTTTTAAGACCATACCTTGAGTTAACTCAACGCATGGGAAGAGTCTCAGCACAAGCAACACACTCTAAGATTAAAACTATAAAAATATCCACACAAGGAGCAGTTTCTGATTATATTGACTCATTGACTACTTTTGCTACAGTAGGTATTTTATCTGAATCGTTAGAAGACAGTGTGAACTATGTGAATGCTGAATTTGTAGCTGAAGAGCGTAATATAGAAATCTCGAAAGAGACCATTATTAACCATAGTGGACTTAGCAATAAGGTTTGTATTAAACTGGTAACACAAGATGGAGTATTTAGTATTTCAGGAACTGTCTTTGGAGATGATGAACAACGTATCATTGATATTGATGGTTATAAACTTGACCTTGAACCAAAAGGAACAATGATTCTATTTAGAAATACAGATGTTCCAGGGGTTATTGGAGATGTTGGAGCTATCATTGCATCACATGAACTTAATATTTCAGACTTTAGATTGGGTCGAGATAACAATTCACAAGCTTTAGCAGTTGTTAAAGTGGACGGAAAAGTTACAAAAAAACTATTAAATGAGTTATCTCAACTAGAAACTTGTTTAAATGTTACTTATGTCACCATCTAATCTATCATCCTCCATTCCTAAAAGCTACTTTATGTAGCTTTTGGTAAATTATTACTTCTGCTTATTAATTCTTTAAATTAAAAATCGTTATAATCATTAAAATTTAGTTTCTTCATTAAAAATTATGGTTACAATATATTTAAATAAATTATTCTTATAATTTAAATAACAAAATTTAATAATAAGGTTGTGTAATGATTTTAAAAAAGTCTCTTGTTTGTATCATGCTCTCTATTCCCTCTGCTCTACTCTTGGCAGGAACCAGTGATAAAAATGTTTCTAACATAAAAGTCCCCTCTAGTAATTTGTCTTTGGAAAAAGCTTTACAGATGATGAAAAAAAATAATTTAGAGTTAAAAATCTCTAAATTTGATGAACAGATAAAAGCTTATGAGGCTAAAGTTGCACAAGGGCATAATTATGGTAAATTAGATCTAAAAGTTCAGGCTTTACGTTCTAATGATGCAGGTAACATCTTTGGATTTAAATTAAAAAGTAGAGAAGCTAATTTTGGCGATTTTGGTTTTTCAGAATTTTTAACTCCTTTAGGAAGTGCTATTTATGGAGCATCCCAAGGGAATCCACCTGAAGATATGAGTGGACTACTTAATGTACAACCCAAAGACTTAAATTATCCAGATGCTAGAAATCATTTCCAAACCACCCTAACCTATGCCCTACCACTCTACACAGGTGGTAAACTAAATCAATATCAAAAAATAACCAAAGCCTTAGAACATATGAGTCAACTTGACACATCTAAGCTACTCAATGAAAAAGTATTTCAAACTACAAAAACTTTTTATGATATTTCACTCATTGAGCAGTACACTATAAACTTAACTAATATTGTTAATAATATTGAGCAACTAGAAACCATTGTAACCTCTATGAAAGAAGAAGGATTTGCAAAAGAGATTGATCAACTTGAAGTTCAAGCAAGAAAAGCAGAAGCACAAAGCATGCTTACTCAAGCCAAATACAATAAGGAGTTGGCATATCAATACCTCTCTTTTCTTCTCAATTATAAAGTAGACTCTATTCAATATATTAATGGTTTAGCCCATATGCCCAAAATCAATCGAGAAGAGATTCAACAAAATAATTTGGATATTCAAAAGGCAAAAGTGGGAGAAGATATTACAAAAATGGCTATAAAGCTACAAGAGTCTAACTTTTTACCTACAGTTGGTGCTTTTGCTGAGTATGGTTCATCTGATAATCAACTGCTCAATGAGTTTATAGACAAAGATTTTTATACCGTTGGTCTTCAATTGGAATGGAATTTATTTAATGGAAAGATTGACAAAAACAATTTAGATCGAGCAAAAGTAGAAAATATGAAAGTGCAAGAGCAAGTTGCACTTGCAAAACAAGGAGTCTGCTTACAGGTGAGAAAACTCTTAACTGAAGTTAAAAGTAGAGATGCAGAGATAACAAGCTTAGAGACACAATTTAATTTTGCATCAACAGTTTATAGCAACTATCAGGAGCGTTATAGAGAAGGAATCACTTCTATTTCAGATGTACTTATCAAACAATCTAAAGAGCTAGAGGTACTGTTACAACTGTTAACTGTAAAGAACAATCGAAATGCAAAAGTTTTTGAACTTACAAGTATTATAAACAAAGGGGAAGTATAATGAAAAAATTAATAATTGGAGTTTGTCTATTAGGGCTAACTACATTAAGTGCAATTGAACTGGATTTAGCAGGTTCTGTCAATTCAGACAATCAAAAAATGATTACCAGTAGATACATGGGTATTGTTAAGAAAATGTTGGTATCAGAGGGAGATGTTGTTAAAAAAGGTCAAATTTTATATCAAATTGACTCCAAAGAGATTGACTCCAAAAAAGAGCAAGTAAATTTGGCTATTTCACAAGCACAACTTGCTCTTCAGATGAATAAAAATCAATACTCAAATGTACTCTTAAATTTAGGACGATATGAAAGATTGTTTAAAAAGGGAATGGTTTCAAAATATGAGCTAGAAAACTTGCAATTGGGTGCTAAAAATATGAAAGATATGGTTAGTATTGCTTCAAAGCAAGTGAAACAAGCACAAGCAATGAAAAAAGAAGTAATGAATCAGTATAATTATCTCAAATTAAAAGCACCCAACAAAGGTGTAATTATTTCAAAAATGTTAAGTGTTGGAGAGATGGCAATTCCAGGAATGCCTGGAATTGTCTTAACCGACTTAAGTAAATTAAGTATTTTGGTTGAAATATCAGAAGACAATATAAAGTTTATGAATTTAGGGAAAACTGTTCAAATCGAAATACCGTCTATGGGATTTAAAACTGTTGGAAAAATTCACTCAATTATTCCATCTTCTAACCCTATGACACATAAATTTAAAATGAAAATCAATTTTAGTACCAAAGGTAAGTCGATTTACCCTGGAATGTATGCTAAAGTTCACATTAAAGGATAAGCGTGGCAAATGAAGAATCGAATCAAATAAAAAAAGAGCCTTATGTTATTAAGGATGTTGCAGGGAAATTGGGTCAAGGTTTTTTACGAAACCCACTAACAGCTGTTTTAGGAATTGTTATTTTAGCATTGGGATGGATAGCATTAAATACAATGCCAAGGGAAGAAGATCCTCAAATTGCTATTTCTGGTGGGGGGATTATTGTCGCCATGCCAGGAGCAACTCCTGTTGAAATAGAGAGAATTATCTCTATTCCGTTAGAAAAGAAACTTAGAGAAGTTCAAGGTATTGAAAATGTTTATAGTCTCTCTATGGACAATGTAGGAATCGTTAATGTTATGTATTTTATTGGTGAAAATAGGGAAGATTCGAACCTAAAACTCTATGATAAAGTAATGCAAAACATGGATCATCTACCAAAAGGTGCAATGCAACCACTTATCAAACCCTTTGATATAGATATTGATGTACCTATTATTACCATTGCACTCTATAAAGATGAGAGTTCTCCTCTATCTTTGGTTGAGTTTAATGAGGAACTTCGTGATTTCAAAAACAACATTAACAGTATTGAAAATGTTGCAAAAACAACTTTACATGGATCACATAAAGAGCAGTATAACATTGAAGTTGATGTTGGAAAATTATCAGCATACCACCTTTCAATGGGTCAAATCATGATGGCAGTTAAAGGTTTAGCCACCAATGTTCCTGATGTAAAAGGGAGAACATTTGATAATAAGCTTGTGATATTTGGAATTTCTAATGCCATTGAAAGTATTGAAGATGTTAAAAATGTTATGGTAGCCAACTACAGAGGCTCTCCAATTTATCTTCGAGATGTTGCACGTGTAGAACGAGGAATTGACAAACAGAATTTTCAAGATGTAGAGCTTATTGTTCGAGGAAATAATGACAAAAATCAAGAATTTTCAAAAAATATTCCACAAGTGACCTTATCTATTTCAAAACTTGCAGGGACAAATGCTGTTTTTGTAGCACAAGATGTTATTGCAATGATTGATGCTCAAAAAGAAAAATTTGATAAAGTAGGAATCAAATATATTGTAACACGAAACTATGGAGAGAGAGCCAATGCAGCGGTTGATGAACTCATGCACCACTTGGTTATTACCATTATTATTATTGCTATTATGCTTATATTTGCACTGGGTTGGAGAGAATCTCTTATTGTTACTTTCTCTGTTCCTGCTATTTTGGCCATTACTCTTTTTATCGCCTATATGACTGGTCAGACCATGAATAGAATTACGCTCTTTGCCTTCTTACTCTCGTTGGGTCTACTGGTCGATGCAGCTATTATTGTAATTGAAAATATTCACAGACACCTTCACAGCCCAGGTGTTGAAGACAGAGACATGGGAGAACTTTTGGTGGAAGCTACCGATGAAGTAGGAGGTCCTACCAACATTGCAACACTTGCTATTATTATGACCATGGTTCCAATGGCATTTGTTGGGGGAATGATGGGTTCATTTATGAAACCTATTCCTTATAATGTTCCTGTGGCACTATTTGCTTCACTTATTGTTGCTTATATTTTTACTCCTTACTTAAGTTTAAAACTTTTAAAGAAACCTGAACATGGAGAACACCATGATATGGAAAACAATCCTTATGGTATTTGTGAAATATGCCACGACGATGAAGATGAAAAAAATCAAGACAGTAACAAAGGGGAAAAATAAATGAAGAAATTTGAAAATTTTATTTATTGGATTTTAGAGACAAAGCTTAGAAAAACAATGGTCATTCTTTTAACCATCACTGCTTTTTTTGCATCATTATTGATGTTTCCAAGTGGTGGAGTATTGGCTAGAATGTTACCAGGAAAAAGTGCAGCAACCTACTCTGTTTATATTGATGCACCAACAGGAAGTTCTATTCAAGAGACAAGAAAAGTAACCACATGTGTTACGGATATTCTAAGAGAAGAGAAAGAGATTTTAAACATGTCTATCTATTATGCTCAGGGTATTCCTTTAGATTATGCGGGACTGGTTAAAGGTTCACTTATGAAACGAACTGAAAATCTTGCAGAGATTTCTGTAAATTTAACACCTATCCATGATAGAGAAGAGCCATCATTTTTAATGACAAGCCGACTTAGACCTATTATTAAAGGAAACTGTGAAACCATTATTCCAGGCAGTGTTGTTAAACTTATAGAGCAACCATCAGGACCTCCAACAATGGCTCAAATTGTGGTCGAAGTCTATGGAGACGATATTAAGCAAAAGAGAAAACTCTCTGTTGAAGTTGCCAATATTTTAACCAATACAGAAGGTTTGGTAGATGTTGATATTATGGCGGATGATATTTATGATAAATATAAACTTGTCCCAGATATTGAAAAAATTGCCCGTTCAGGTTTAGGAATAGAGCAAGTTAATAATATTTTGTACCTATCGTTTGAGGGAATGGCGATTGCCACAAAAAACTCTCAAAACCACTCTGTACAGATTCCACTATTCTTAGTTTTAAGTGATGAAACAAAACGTTTAACTGAAAACAGTATCACAGCCATAAAATCAAAATTGGCAGCATTAAACCTTATGAATAGAAAGGGAGAACTTGTTCCTTTAACTGAAATTGTTACCATTGTTAAGATTAAATCAACACCCACCATTATGCATAAAAATTTAAAGCGTATGGTAAATGTTATTGCTGAGACAGACATGGTTTCTCAGGTCTATCCACTGCTTGATGCACGGGCTAAAATGGTTGAATACTTCGCAAAAGAGTATGATGTTCAAAATGCACCAATATCAACCTATATGTTTGACCTTGAATTAACCCATAAGACAACGGGAGAATCTTACCTTATCCGTTGGGATGGTGAGATGAAAGTAACCCTTGACACCTTTAGAGACTTAGGTGCTGCTTTTATTGCTGCCCTTGTACTAATTTTCTTCTTATTGGTTATCTATTATAAAAGTTTTGCTTTAAGTGGTATTATTTTAGGAGGATCATTCCTTTCACTTATTGGTGTTATTGTTGGTCACTGGGTTATGGATATGCTCACGCCACAAACCTTTTTTCTTACAGCCACCTCTTTAATTGGATTTATTGCACTGATGGGAATTAGTTCAAGAAACTCTCTGTTACTGATTGACTATGCCAAAGGGCTTATTGATAATGGAATGGAGAAAAAACGTGCCATTGCAGATGCTTCTGCGACAAGAGCGACACCAATTCTATTAACAGCTGTTGCTATTATTTTAGGTTCTGCCCTACTTGCAGGAGACCCAATCTTTGGTGGATTAGGTGTTGCACTTATTTCAGGTACGATAGCTGCTGTATTTGTATCTTTACTTTTTGTTCCTGTTCTTATGGACAATACAAAAGCTATGGACAAAGAAGAGAAAAAGGATTAAAAAACTTATTCTCTCTTCTTCCTATCTTAATCGTAAGTGTAAATAAGCTACACATATGATTAAGATAGACTTTATATCTATCCCCTCAATAATCACACTTTAATCACATTTAAAGTATCATAAATTATAATATTTCTCATAGGCTGTATTAATGACAATAAATCATAGAAACAAACTTTTTACTTTTAACCTCGCAGCCTCATATAACATAGGCTCATACATTCTACCCGGAGAAACAACGGAAGAATTAACGCAAAGCATAGATAGCAAACTCAAAGTAACCATCTGTGCATGTACAGAAATTATTCAAGGAGTTAAATCAGAAAAATTTGATTTAGGCTTAATTGAGATACCTCTTTTTGATGATGAACTTCTTTATAAAGAGTGGATTGATGATGAATTGGTTATTTGTTCAAACATAGAACTTCCTAAACGTTTAAAGAAAGAGCATCTAGCCAACTATAAGCTAATCTGTCGAAGAGAAAAATCGATTACAAGAAGGATTATTGGAGATTTTTTTGAAAAATTTGACATCTCTTATGAGAGTTTTAAATCACTTTCAGAGATAGACAATATAACCGCAGCCATACAAGCAGTAAAGTGGACAAGACCCAATGCAGACTATCCAACCATTACCATTGTTTCTAAGTTTGTAATTGAAGATAAACTTAAATATAAAGAGCTTTTTATCTCTCGTATTGGAGAAGAAGCAATGATGAATAAACACTATATTGTCTATTCAAAAAAAAGAGCGAATGATTCTACAATTCACAACATTATTACTCAACTAATGAAAAGTATAAATTAACTCTCCAAATAGCCATTTTTAGCAAAAAGATGAATCAAATATAGAGTATAATAACCTTAAAATTTTGTAAAAAATGAGGAATCCATTATGATAAAAACTTGTACTAAAATGCTACTAATTTCAACCCTGCTTAGCACTTATCTTTTAGCCGATACAGAAAAAACAGCTAAAGCTCCTGCTTATCAAACTGTTTGGCAAAAGATTTATGGGGGGAGTGATGATGACATTGCACGTGGTGTGGTTATGCTTGAAAATGGAGACAATGCCATTATAGGAGAATGTAAATCTTTTAATGCAGAGCGTTCAGATATTTGTGTAACCCGTATTAATAGCAAAGGTCAAACCCTATGGCGTAAACTTCTTGGAGGCAAAAAATCTGATAGAGGTATGGCAATTACTCGTGCCAAAGATGGGAATTTACTTCTTTTAGGTTCAGGAAAATCTTTTAATAGTAATGCAGATAGAGACCTCTATGTTGCCAAACTTTCACTTGAAGGTAAACTTATTTGGGAGAAGTCTTTTGGTGGAAATAGAGATGAATTTGCAGGAGGAATTGCAGGAACAAACAGTGGTGGTGTTCTTGTTGTAGGAGATACAGAGTCTTATTCTAAAAAAGGTTATAGAGATATTTATATTTTAATGTTAGACAAAGACGGTAATGAAATATCTAAACGAACCATTGGTGGAAAACTCAATGATGAAGCAAAAAGCTTAACTCGAACAACAGATGGAAACTTTATGGTTGTAGGATCAAGAGAAGTAAGCCGTTCTGGAAATTCAGACTTTTTTTTACTAAAACTCGATCAAAAAGGTCGTAAAATATGGGCAAGGACTATGGGAGAGAGTGACCATGATGTTCTTAATGGGGTTGCTCCGACTCTTGATGGTGGAGTTGTAGCAACAGGTGCAACACGTTCATTTGGTTCAGAACAGACAGACCTCTCTGTTATGAATTTCAACAAAGATGGAAAACTTATTTGGCATAAAATTTATGGATTTAAATACTATGATGAAGGTAATGCAATAACCATGACTAAGAATGGTGGATACCTTATTGCAGGAACAACCAATTCCATGGGAAAAGGAGATTTTGATAACTATATTATTGGACTTAACCCTAAAGGTTCTCTCATATGGTCTAAGCTCTATGGTGGAGAAAACAAAGACATTGCTCATGCAGTAACACGTACAACTGATGGTGGAATAATTATTGTGGGAGAAAGTGACAGTTTTAAAAGAGCTAAAGATTTCTACATGATTAAAGTCAAGTAATTTAGAACATAAATCATGATATACTCTCCATCGAATTTAACAATAAGGAATATATCATGAGTGGAACAGTAACCCAAATAGATGAAATGGTTTTATCAGGAACAAAAGGTAAAATCACCATAACAACCATCTCTCAACCCTATGGACCAAAAAGTGAAAGTGTTGCAAGTATTGGAATTAATCTTAAAGCGAATGCCCAAGAACCTGAATGGAAAGTACACCTTCCTAAGTCAAATATTGACCAAGTAATTGAAGCTCTCCAAAAAGCAAAAGAGACACTTTAAAATAATTTACATTAATTCATCAAAAATAAAATTCTAGGAACAAAAATTGAACACAACAATTAAAACATTCGTAATGGGAACAATCATCGCTCTTTCTACAACTCAATTAGCAGTAGCAACTGAACCAGTAAAGAAAATAACTATTGAAGAGATGGAGATTAACCTAGCAACTTTGGCAAAAGAGATTTCAGAAGAGAAAGTAAAACTTTTTCAAAAAGAAGCAGTTCTTAATGATATGAAATTGGCTCTACTAAAAGAGAAAGCAAGTAAAAAATAATTTTTCAACTTCTTCTTTTTAAAAAGAAGAAGTTCTCCTTCTCTCTATGTTTTTTATCTAAACACTTTCGTACAATCTTTTATTATTGCACCAGGAATAGTTGCTATGGTCATAAACTCTTCCATACTTAGTTGTGGGTACATTAAAGCTAAATAATATTTTGGTTCAAGAATTTTTGCCTCTCCATTTTCAATAAGTACAGGATAAGGTAACATTCCTGCATTTTTAGTTCCAATTCTTTTAGGAAATTTTCGTGTTCTTTTAGAGAGTTTGATTCCAACCAATGTTGAACCATTGTCTAACTTCAATTTGAAAACAACCTTCTTTTTACTCTTTTTTCTTTCAAGTTTAGCCAATAAGTCATCTCCACGAGCAATTACTTCCATGTCTTTAAAGTATGGCATACCATCCATAAATTGGTAGTGTGGTAAAAGTGAGTACTTTAACTTGTCAAAAGAATTTCTAAGTCCTGAAAACTCTTTTGTAATAGAAGCCAAAACTTTTTTAGAAACTGATTCATCCAAATCATCTTGTAACATTGCTTTAGCCAAGTAGATTGGGTTATTAATGCTAATCTGATTATTTTTTGGATCAATTAAAAGTCTTAATGTTCCCATAAAACCACGATTACTTTTTGATGCCATTTTTTTAAGGTCTGCATTCGTAAAGACAATAGAGATTAACTTTTTCTTTTTATCTAAAGGGAATGTTGCCAATACATCAAATCCTGCATTTTTCAACTTCTTAGTAGCTGTATCCACATCCATAATATCGGCTCGAAGAAAAGCAGATACTAAACCTTTATCTACCTCTCCAATTTTGATAACAATATTTTTTTTCGTTATATCTTTACCATCTTTACCATAACGCTGAGCTGTTGTTAAATAGTTTGGAGGTACACGCTTTGAAAACTTAATAGAACGGTCAGCAACATTAAAATCATGTCCTGATTCAAGAACCAAAGCTTTTGGAACCAGTGGCATAATGGTTGATACATTTGGTGCTTTTGGAACTGGAATACTAATGGTATGGTAACTTGGCTCAATAGTTGGAGAAGATTTCATATCTTTAGCTATTTCAGCATTTTGAGTAACAACTTCATGTTTAATAACAGTAGCAAGAACTTTAACTTCTGTTGTTATTTCTTGTTTAGATTCAACTTTTACCTTCGCTCTCTCTTTGAGAGGATTTACATTTTCAACAGCTTTCATTCCAAATGCTGTTAAAATTTCAGGAATCTCTTTGTCTAATTTATTAACCAATGCGACTCTTGAGGCTTCTTTAACCCCTAATGTATCCATAATGTTAATCAGTTTAGGCATACCAACAACCAATGTATTTGTTCCTTTTTTAACATACATATACATGGTACATGGAGCATAAAGTCCAGCATCAGGTCTTGCACCAATATTATCAAACATATTGTAAGAGTACTCTAAATGACACAAAGAGTAAGCCCAAAAAATATCAAAACTGTCTAAAGCCTCTTCCCCCTCATCCGTTGATAAAAAGTCATGAAATCCTGCAATAAGATACTCTTTATTAATAAAACTCATCTCAAACTTATTTTGAAACTCATCTATAAAATCATCCATATCTTCAGGACGTTCAAACTCATATTCAAAGTTTAACATGTTGTCTTTTGAAAGTTTTGTGTAAGTTTTATAGGTTTTTGTTCCAAACTCTTTAGACAATAAGTTGTCTAAAGGCTTAAATGAAGCTATAAATTTTTCAGAAACCTCTTTGTCATCAATTCCTAAAATATCTAAAATTGCTTCTGGTGTTAAATGTCCTACATGTGTTTTTTCTTCTTTTAAGGTTTTATGAATCAACATATTAAAAGGAGAAAATCCTGCAAGTCTTGGATCTATATTAAAAAGAGGCATAACATTACCATCATTTACCACAGGTAAAAAGCTCAATACATCTAAAGTTGTTGAACCATATTTACTTTTGTACTGGTCGTTTACTCTTTTGTGTGGATCAGCTAAATTGAAACCTATTGTTGGTAACTTTTCTTCTACTACTTTATTGTATCTAGCCTCAGCATCTTTTCCACTCAACTCATAAAAGACTGCTAAGTTTTTTGTTGTCTCAGCTAAAACCATTGATGGTATAAAAAAGAGTACCATACTAAGAAATAGTATAGCTGGGTTCATTCCTATTTGATATTTAAAATTCATTATTATCCCTTACGTTATTATAATATTAATAATAACATTTTTTGATAAACATCCTAAATATAGATTAATTATTTTTAAGGAAGAAGGGAACAACGCTACAAAAGGTTACTGCTTACTTTATAAAAATATTAGTTTAAGTTATAAAGATTTAGATTTTAAAATAAAGAAGAAGAATAAGGAATAGAGTCACTCCAAAGAGTCACTCTATTTAAAAATTTAAAAAATAATTTTATTTATTAACTGAATCAACAGAATCTTTAGCATTTGTTGTTGCTGTTCTTGTTGTTACTGAAGCGTTTGTTGTTGTATCTGTTACAGAATCTTTAATATCTCCTGTAGCTGTTCTTGTTGTTGTACTTGCATTTGTTGTTGCTGTACTGGTTACATCATTTACATCATTAGAAACTGTTTTAGCTGTTGCAGTTGCATCATTTGAAGTTGTTTTAACTGAAGTTGTAGCGTCAGTTGAAGCTGTTTTAGCAGTTGAAGTAGCATCATTTGAAACAGTTGTTACATTTGAAGTAGCATCATTTGAGATTGTTTTTACATTTGCAGTTGTATCTGTAGAAACTTTATTAACAGATGTAGTTGCATCAGTTGAAACAGTTTTAACAGAAGCAGTTGCATCGTCAGAAATTGTTTTAACATTAGTAGTTGCATCAGTTGAAACAGCTTTTACTGAAGAATTTAAGTCACTTGAAACTGTTTTCAATGATGCAGTTGTATCATTTGAAACTGTTTTTACATTAGTAGTTGTATCATTTGAAACTGTTTTAGTTGCATCATTAACATCTTTAGAAACAGCAATTGCAGAATCTTTCATGTCTTTAGAAGCGATTGTTGAAGAGTCTTTAAGATCTTTTGTTGTGTTGGTAATAGAATCTTTTGTATCTTCAGCCAATGAAACTGTAGAATCTCTTGTATCTTTAGATGTTGCTACTTCTGCTGTTTTAAGGTCATCAGAAACTTTAACAGTTGAATCTTTTGCATCTGCACTTACATTTGTAACTGTTCTTTCAGCTGATTTTGTAGTTTCAACAACACCATCTTTTACTGAAGCTACTGAATCTTTAGCATCTTTGCTCATTGCTGTTGCAGCATCTTTCATATCTTTAAACATATCTCCAAAAGAGAACTCTGCTGACGCTGTTGTTAACATTGCTGCTGTAATAGCAGAAATAAGTATAATTTTTTTCATTTTAAATCCTTAATATTTTTTAATGGCAGAATCTTATCATCAAAAATGTAAATAACTACTTAAAAGTAATAAAAAAATCTGATAAAAAATAAAATTATTCATCAATAAAATTGTATCAATTTAAATAATTTCATAAAAATTTTCATAGATTATCGCGATAATAAGTGATTAAAAGTAAAAAATACAGAAAGGTAAAGAAAAGTAGAAAAAAAAGAGAGTTATCCAAAACAGATAACTCCATAAAAAATTAAAAAAGGTACTTATTTTGCTGAATCAACAGCATCTTTAGCATCAGAAGTGACAGTTCGAGTTGTTGTACTTGCATTTGTTGTTGCATCTGTTACAGAATCTTTAATATCTCCTGTTGTTTTTCTTGTTGTTGTACTTGCATTTGTTGTTGCTGTAATTGTTACATCATTTACATCATTAGAAACCGTTTTAGCTGTTGTAGTTGCATCATTTGAAGTTGTTTTCAGTGAACTTGTAGCATCATCTGAAGCTGTCTTAGCAGTTGTTGTAGCATCATCAGATACTTTTTTAATACTTGCTGTAGTATCATCAGATACTGTTTTTACATTGGTAGTTGCATCTGTTGAAACTGTTTTTACTGAATCTGTAGCATCCGTAGAAACTTTTTTCACACTTGTAGTCGCATCATCTGAAACTGTTTTCACATTGGTAGTCATATCTGTTGAAACTGTTTTTACTGAGTCTGCAACATCAGTAGAAACTGTTTTAAGAGTTGTTTTAGCGTCATCTGAAACTGTTTTTACATTGGTTGTTACGTCTGTTGAAACTGTTTTTACACTTGAAGTTGCATCATCTGAAATAGATACAGCAGAGTCTTTCATGTCTTTAGTAGCAATGGTTGCAGAATCTTTAAGATCAGTGGTTGTACTTTTTAAAGAATCTTTACTATCTTCTCCAAGCTCCGTAGCTGTTACACTTATATTTTTAGATGTATTTACTTCTACTGTTTTAAGATCATCCGATACTTTAACTGAAGAGTCTTTTAAATCTCCACTTACATTTGTAACCGTTCTTTCAGCTGATTTTGTAGTCTCAACCACACCATCTTTCATTGAAGATACAGTATCTTTCGCATCTTTGGTCATAGTTGTTGCTACTTCCTTCATATCTTTAATCATATCTCCAAAAGAGAAGTCTGCAGAAGCTGTTGTTAACATTGCCGCTGTAATAGCAGAAATAAGTGTAATGTTTTTCATCACAATCCTTTAATCATTTTTTATATTTAGCAGGATTCTAACATGAAGTATTTAAATAAGTACTTAAAAATAATAAAAATTAGTAATATAGTTTCAAAAGATTAATAAATAAAACTGCATAATTATTTATATGTTTTACATTTTAATTTAACTTATACAATTAAATAATTAAAGATTATAATTTATTGGAAGAAGAGAGTAAAAAAGTAGAGAGCCACCTAAGAAGGTGGCTCGAAAAGTAAAGTTTAAAGCATCAATTATTTATTAACTGTATCTGCTGTCTCTTTAGCATTTGTTGTAGCTGTTCTGGTTGTTACAGAAGCGTTAGTTCCAACATCTGCAACAGAATCTTTAACATCTCCTGTAGCTGTTCTAGTTGTTGTAGCAGCATTTGTAGAAGCTGTATTTGTTACATCATTTACATTATTTGAAACTGTTTTAGTTGTATCAGTTGCATCATCAGAAACTGTTTTAACTGAAGCAGTTGCGTCATTTGAAGCTGTTTTAGCTGTAGATGTTGCATCATTTGAAGTTGTTTTAACTGAAGTAGTTGCATCGTTTGAAACTGTTTTAACATTTGATGTAGTATCTTTAGAAACTGTAGTTACTGAAGCTGTTGCATCACTTGAAGTTGTTTTAACTGAAGCTGTTGCATCATTTGAAACTGTTTTAACATTTGATGTTGTATCTTTAGAAACTGTAGCTACTGAAGCTGTTGCATCATTTGAAGTTGTTTTAACTGAAGCTGTTGCGTCATTTGAAACTGTACTTACATTTTTAGTTGTATCATTAGAAACTGTTTTAGTTGCATCATTAACATCTTTAGAAACAGCAATTGCAGAATCTTTCATGTCTTTAGAAGCGATTGTTGAAGAGTCTTTAAGATCTTTTGTTGTATTTGTAATAGAATCTTTTGTATCTTCAGCCAATTCTACTGTTGAATCTCTTAAATCTTTAGTTGTTGCAAGTTCAGCTGTTTTAAGATCATCTGATACTTTAACTGTTGAATCTTTTGCATCAGCACTTACGTTAGTAACTGTTCTTTCAGCTGATTTAGAAGTCTCAACTGCACCATCTTTTAGTGAAGCTACTGAATCTTTAGCATCTTTACTCATACTCTTAGCTGCATCACTCATATCTTTGAACATATCTCCAAAAGAGAAATCTGCTGACGCTGTTGTTAACATTGCTGCTGTAATAGCACTCATAATTACGATTTTTTTCATAGGGGGAATCCTTGTTAAAGTTTATATGTGGAAATTTTAGCAATTATTCTGTAAAACACCACTTAAATGTTATAAAAAATAATAATTAAAAAAGCTAATGTTTATCAAAGCAATGAATAGTTTTTTTATTTATCAATTAAAGATAATTTCTATCCTTAATCTGTTACAATAAGATTAACAACATTAGAAAAAAGGATAACAAACGTATGAAAAAACTACTCATCATACCCACACTACTAGCAACTTTTGCAACAGCAACACCGTACACTCAAGCTGACAGAATTTTAGACATGCAGAAAATGGCTCAAGCAATGCAAGATATACAAACAGGTTTTTTTTATAACAACATTGATATTGTTAAAGATGGTACTAAAACCCTCTCAGATACCATAAAAAAGGTACGTTCAATACAATCAGAAGTTGAAACAACTGATATTTATGAGAAGTGGTTAAATAACAATATAAAAATGACAAATAAAATAAAAAAGAAAATTATTCGTAAAGCAGAAGACATTGAAGAACGTTTTGAAGCAGGAGATGCAGTTCAGGCATTACAAGCATATAGTAAAATTTCTCAACAATGTTTAAAGTGTCATATCAATTTACGTAAATGGTAAATTTCAACCAATAATTCAAGGACGAGAATGAAAAAAGTATTAATTGTAACCTTTTTACTCATGTTAACTTTAAGTGCTAATGATATTACTATTACAGGTACAGTTGTTTCCGATGGTCAAAAAATGATTGGTAGCCGATACATG
>Ga0256824_10000143_pt1 | contig 25080 bp, 42 predicted proteins | sample CV67metaG_FD_191570 | JGI IMG/M metagenome (GOLD analysis project Ga0256824, IMG submission 191570) | Hydrothermal vent microbial communities from East Pacific Rise, Pacific Ocean - CV67 | ecosystem: Environmental > Aquatic > Marine > Hydrothermal vents | place: Pacific Ocean: East Pacific Rise...
TTAATATATATTGGTTATAATAAAGGTATAAAAAATAAAGGTGTAAAAATGGCTAATAAATATGAAGATACAATTAATAAAATTGAATATACAGACGAAAGAATAAAAGATTTACAGGAAGCGATGTTATTATATCATGGCGAATTACAAAGTGAAGGTTTGAATGATGTTTTTGAACCAGAAATGACAGCATTAATGAAACAGTTTCCAGAATTATTAGATGTTTCAGTAGATGTTTTTGATTCTATTATAGATAGAATCTATGGTTCTATTAAAAATAAATTAGATATGTTAGAAGTTAGATTACCATTTACTGGTTATTATGAAACTATAAATAATGATGCTTTATCACAAATAGCTGAAATGGAGTTAGGTGTAGATGAAAATGAAGGTATGACAGATGAACAAGAAAAAGAATATGATAATATTGATTGGTCTGTTATGCGTAGAGAATATGCAGAAGAATATACAAAAGTAATGGCTGACGAATTAGGTATAAATATAGTTTATGGGGATATGGAAAGTCCAAGAGAATATAATTTCGAAACAGATAAAATATTTGCACATATTAGTATTTTAACTTTAAAAGAAATGTATGAAGAAGTTAAAGATACAAAAGAATTTAAAGAATTAGTTTTATCAAAATTTACAAATAGAGATGGATTTAAATCTAACTATTCTAATAATATAGAAGATTGGGGTAATATTGTAACTTGGGACCATAACCAATTATATACAGTAGTATCAACTTATTTAGAAAGTAATGTTGGATTATATGAATTAGAAAATACAGTTGCAGAAAAAGTAACACAAAACGGTTCTATAAGTATTACTGAGTATAAAAAAGAAGATAAAAACAATAAAAATGATATACCACATTAATAGTGGTTATCAATAAAATTTAAAGTTCTATTTCTTAATCAAAAGTTAATCTAAGAGTAGCATTTTCTGCTACTTTCAACATCGTCTTACACTTATTACATTTTAAATTAAAACCAAAGTTCAAACACTGATTATGTCTATATCTAGTAATCTTATGTATTTTACAATCACAAGTATAATCAATCTTCATAGTTCGTCTAACTTTTTTAACTGTATAATTATGTGTTCTATTAGGTTTAAGCCCTAAAAGTTTCATAATAGCTTTCCATTCAGCACCATGTGATTTAGGTATTGTTCTAAGGTGATTTTTAATCATATGTCGTTTGTATAGGAATGATACTAGTAAATGTGCTAATTCGTGTCCTACGGTATGATAAGCCATATCTTCAGTATGTAATGGATTAGATAAAATTTCTTTATTTAATCTAATAGTATTAGTAGCATGATAAGCTTGTCCACCTGTTCTACCTGTAAGATTACATAAAATAGTAGGTTTTTGAAATTCAGATATATCCAACCCTAAATCCATGAATTCAGTTTTTAAAATATTGATAAATTTGCTAAGGTTAGTGTCAATAATATTGAGTATATTTTCTGAAATCATTTTAAGTCCTATTTTTTATAGGTATATTATATCAACAATACACTTATAAACTACTTAAAATAAGAAGTTTATAACCGAATATTATTTAATTTCTATATTATCAAGATTATAAATAATATTTGTTTGTACAAAAGAATTATATGAACTTGAATTATTTCTAGTAAGTGCTATTTTTGATAATATCAACTGTTTAATATTGTCATTTAAGCTATCATCGTTAATAACTTCATTTTTAAAGTCTTCCATTGTAGATATAGAACTTAAATTATAGTTAAATAAAGAACTAGATTGATTTAGAAAATAATTAATCATATCTAAACTTTTAATTACACCAATATAGCTTAAAAATTTAAAAGTATTTTTGTTTGTAACATAAACATCTAATTTTTCTAAGTCTTTTTTTAAGCTAATTAAATTTAAATCTATATTAAATTTTAATTCTGTTTCGATTGTATTTAATAAGTAAGAAAAAATTATTTTGTTATTCTCAACACTATGTGTGCTATTAATTAATAAATCACTAAATAATTCTTTAAGGACTATCTTATCATTTTCATTTAAAGAAGAGACATTTATAATATTATTCTTAAAGCTATTTAAATCCCAATTAAAAGATTTAATATTTGTTTTCAATAATGATAAATAACTTTCATTATCAGTAGTATATTTATTTAATAAACTCATAAGCTCTTTGATTATCAAGTATTTTGTATTATGTGGTGTTTCCTTAATCTTATCATTAGTAGTGCCTATAATATTAGAAAGTAAATCACTAGAAGAGTTAAAACTAGAAATAGATTTTTCATCCATTATAGAATTAACTAAGGTAGTGTAATAATTAATATTTGTTTTTTTGATATCATAAATATAAGAAGATAAAAAAGTATTGTTATTTAATCCAGTATTACTATCTAATCCATTAAATGAAATAAGTTGAGTATTTTTATTAATATCTGCATTAATATTAAGGGTAAAATCACCATTTTGGTCAGCTACACTATGTATTTCACTATTATCACATTTATTATTATTGTTTATATCAAGACATACTATATTATTAATAGTTAAACCATTATCAATAGTTCCAGATAAAGAAGATATATAATTTGTTGTGTCAATTACTTCTTTTTTGTCATTATTGTCAGTATTTTTATCTTTATCGGTACAACCAGTTGCTAAAACACCTAATAATATAATAGAAAACATTGTATTTAATTTAATCATTGTAGGAATCCTTGCGTTAATCTTATTAATGAAAAATCGTCTGGGGTTATATCAATTAAATTACGTTCAGAAACAAGAACTGCATTTACATCTACATTTCCAATTCCCAATAGTTTAGCAGTTGTTTTAATTTCAGAATCACCATTTGTTACAGTTATTGCATCTATTAAGGTATTTCCTGATGTATCTTCTACTCTTATAATAGAATTAGGAAGATTTGTTAAATAAAAATCAAAATTAGTAGTTGAATCATGAACAATAGTGATAGCTTTTTTATCTAGTTGTACTGATTTAAAATACGAATTATAGTAAGCAGGGAAAACTTCTGTTATAGTGTTTGTTGCAATATCTACTGTCCATAAATCTTCTGTACTGTAGGTTGAACCATTCGGCGCAGTTAAAGGATTGTCACTTGTAAAAGAATAAGCTTCAATACTATAAGAACGTATATTTAATCCATTTGCATGTGTAATATCATATCTATCACCGATTATATAGTTAAAAGTATAATCTGTTTTTAGCCCACGTAAAACTAATGTATCATATCCAGCTTCACCTTTAATTAAGTGACCAGCTCCATTTAAAGGTGCATATATTTTATCATCACCATTTCCACCATAAATACGACTTTGTGTGCTAACATCTGCACCTAAATAAGAAACTATTACATCATCACCATCTTCACCATAAGCTATGTTTAAATCGCCTTTAGGCATTATTAAATAATCATTACCAAGACCACCTTTATATGTAGCATTTTCGTAATAATCTTCTCTATTAGACGGTTCTATAATATCATTACCAGAATTAGATAAATACAAAACTGGTAAAGTAAATTTAACTGAATACATATGGTCATTAAAGCCAGATGTATTTGATTCAAATGTGTCTGGCCAAACGTGTAATCTAATATTATCAAGATAACCATCAGAATCAGACCCTGATTGTCTTTTTTCTTCTAATATAAAATCTACTTTTGCTGTATTTGCTGGTACGGATTTTGTATATGATAGTGTCTTAAATAAATCACCTCTTAATCCTGTAAAGAATGGACTTTGGTCTGTTACACCAGAATCTACTCCGGCTGCATCTTTATATTTTGTTAAAATTCTAACTGTATCTCTATTAGCCCAACCACCATAGTCAGCTAAACATTCTACGTATTTAACATTTGGATAAAAAGTTATGTCTCTTAATTGATGAACTTGAAAACCACTTGTGCTTCTTCCCCATAGATATTGTCCTGGATGATTAGCACCAGATTGATAATCTGTTACAAATCCACTACCAGAAATATAGGGCCAATTAGCTGTTCCAGCTTCAAAATCACCATTTAATATCAGATTTGTACTTTTACTAAAATGATAAGTTTTTTGAATTGTTGCGTTTGGAATTATATAAGTATCAGCTCTATCTTTTACACTATATTTTTGATTAACAGAAGTTGTTGCACCAAGCGAACTATTTAAGGTAACTGTTGCAGCGGCAGATATTGTTTGTAAATTTAAAAATAATAATGGAAGTAATAATATTTTTTGCAATGCTAGTCCTTGTTTCTTCTTATTATAAAAGAAATATAGGAAATACTGTCTAAAATATTGTATTTAATTAAGATATTTTTTTGTGAATTAAGGCTCAAATAACTATTTGAATAAAATAGTTATTTAATAATAATTTAAATATTATTTTTTAGAAGTTAAAAAAGTGCTAATATCTTCAATATTTGCATCAGATAAAGTAGCAACTTGACCTTTCATTAAGCCTTTCATCGGACCACCATATGTTCCATCTTTATAACCTTTTAAGGCAATTACAATTTCTTTTGCAGTAAAATTAGAAATAACTTTTGATTTACCTAGTGCTTTTCTTTCACCCATAGCACCATGACAACCAGCACATTTTTTAAACGCTTTTTGACCAGCAACAATATCACCAGCAGACGCTGATACAACACAACCAATAAGACCTACGATTAGTAAAAACTTTTTCATAATAAAACCTTTAATTTTTTTAGTATCAAAAAGAATATATTTTCGATACATAAAAATTATACTACTAATATGTATTAATAGAAATAAAAATCAAAAAGTAATTTTTTGATTTAAGTTATATATAAGATTACTTTAACTTATTAGTAGTAGAATTATCTAAGGTGTGCTTATTATCTTGCTTTGATTGTTTAATTAATAGGTCTGTATATTTGGATTTATCTTTATATGTTTTATATATTACCTCAAACTCTTTTAAATTAGAATAACCAAATTCTTTTAATATTTTAAATAAATTATTTTCTTGATTATTTTGATACAAGGTATATTCTTCAATAAGATTTTTGGTATTATAATCATAAAATCCAGCACCACCTTTAAATATTAAAGGTTTATCTAATATAATTACTTCATTATCTATAATAATTTTATCTAAATTGATTACACTATTATCGAAAATACGTATTTCTTTTTCTTCTTCGCCTAGTGAAGGTGATAGATTTAATTCAATCGTTGCTTCCCAATCCACTTCTGTAATATTAATTTTTGCTTCTAATATTATTTTGTTATTTTTATCAGTAGAATATGAAAATGCATCAGCAGAATCTTTTTCGTGCGCCCAACATACGCCTAATTCAGTATAATTATTACTATATATTAATTTAGAAAAATCTTTCTTTCTTTCTACACTCATACCACGATAAATAGTCATGTTATTTTCAACTACCCTATCTTCTATTTCTTCTATAATATCAATAACCTTATATTTAATTTCTTCTTTGAGCCAAGCACTAAAATATTCTCCATATACTTCTAAAAATTCTTCACTATTAGTTTCTTCTTCATCTGAAAAAGCATCGAAACCTTGAAATGATTCATTATCAACTCCATCATAAGTCATAGGATAACCATTATCAGCCATTATATAAACTATATCACCTATATTGATATCTTCGTCTAACATATCGTCTTCTTCTTCATTTCTGGTAGGTATAACACCATCTAAAACCTCATAAATGAAATTATTAAGATAAGTAATGTTATCGTCATCTGATATATCTAATATATATTTATCTGTTATTGCTTCAATAGAATTATCTTCTAAAAATTCTTCAAGATTTAAATTGATATTTCTCATAATATTAATTCCTATGTATTTTAAACTTATTATAAAGTAAGTATATTTTTTTATATTTAACAAACTACTATTTATAGTTTTGTATAAGTTGGATTTAAACTTATGTGAGATAAGATAATTAAAATTAAGGAATATTAGATGGATAAAGTGAATACACCAGAGAAAAATATATATTATAATGAGAAGCATATACATAAAATTGAAAAATTTAGAATTATTCAATTAGCTGACAATGAAAAATTCAACCTACACGGTTATGCAGATGGTGAATGGAAATACCTTGTTAATATTAATAATACAAAAGCAACTCAAATGCAATATCCTACTTATGAGGACGCTGAAAAAGAATTATCTAACTGGATTAATCATTATGCAAAATATCCTGTTGGTGATATAGTAGTTAAAGAATTCTCAGTTTAAAAAAATTACAAAATGAGCACAATTAATCAACAAAAACTAAAACAAACTTTTAAAAAAATTAATACTTATATTCAAAAAGAGAAATGGAGCCACAAAACTTTATTAAAATATCTATATTTTTATGTAGATATTATTAATATTGAAATAAATAAACATATAAAATATAAAGAGATAACAAAACTATTTAGTGTAATAGAAGGCGATGACGTAGAACTGTTTAATTATAAACCAATGAGGAAAATAATGATATTCTATGCTAAATATTTACTTAATGAAGAAATCATTACACAGTATCCGGATATAGAAGAAAATACTGGTAATATTTTTTTAATGGAATCTGATAAATATATATTTTTACTAGAAATAGATGATAAAAATATAACAGATATGAAACAATTTAAAACTTGGATAAATAAAAATTTTATAACATTTACTTTTAAAGAGAATAAAAAAACTTATTATTTCTGTCTATATAATTATTATCAAAAAACTCTTATTGAATATATGAATAAATTTACAAAAAAAGTATATACTTATTTTATTAACGATAAAGAATACAAAAAAACAAATGTCACAAGTGTCTCAAAAGAAATACCCATTATTAACGGCATAAAGAATAGTACTAATTTATATTTTTCAACATATTCTAACGATGGTTTGAACTTAATTGTATTAAATGATATAATAGATAAAGCACTGGAACCACTTTCTTATAATACAGAATTTTATAATTACATAAAAGATATAAATATAGAAATAAAGATACCATTAATATATGACGAAGAATATTATTATATTGCAACTGCGTGGAAACGACAATTTAAAATAGAATTACTACAATACCCTACGAATACAACAAGTCTTAATAAAAATTATATAGAAACAATGATTAGAGTAATGATACATGAATTCGGACATTTTTATTATTGGAAATATAGTAAAACAGTAATAAAACCAGCTATATTTTTTACATATTTTAAAAATAATTATGAAGAGTTAAATAAGAAGTACGGGGAACTAGTATATTACTTTCAATACAGTCCGTTTAGGAAAGTCCATTTTAAGAATAAAGTAAGTGAGTATTTTTGTGAAATGTTTGCTTTGTATCATATGAATGAATTGGATAAAAAAGATAAAAAAGAATTTGAAAAGTTTTTAATGTAAATTTTTTGTAATATCAATATCGGTTAAGTGTAATGCACCAAAATGTATCATATCGAAACTACCAATAAATAAAAGTAGTGCAACTCCAATGATTAAAGTGTAAAATAACCAAGCATATATATAATCAACAAAAATTTTATAAAAATTAAGCATAAAAACCTTTCAAATTGTAATTAAGATAACCGGATAGAGTTAAGAAACTCTACCATCTGTATCATAATTATCTTCTTCAACGTCATCAGACGCAACAGTTACTCTTGTTGAAACACTATCAGCAGAAACACATCCACTACCACATTCTGTATCGTAATTATAATCTTCGTAATCTTCCATTTTTTAAGCCTTTTTTTTATTTAGGAAAAGTTCGCCTTTCCTATTTGTTATGTAATATTATAGCAGTTTATACCTTAAATTTGGATTAAAAACGTTTAAATCCAGCAACGAAATCTGCAATTATATTATCAATAGTATCTTCAGTAATATCTTTTGTTAATTGATTTTCAATTGCTTCTTTAAAAATTAAAGTTTGTTTGTATCTAGTTATAGCCATGAAATAAACGGCAATGGCACAAAATAATTCTTCTTTAATGCTAATACCTTGTTCATCACGCATATAGATTAAATGCTTTGCTTCTAATCTTTCACCAAATCCACCACCAGATGCAGTTGAAATTTCAAAACCTTTCCATTCGGTATCAATATTTTTAACTTCAAAATCAATATCTTTAAAAACTTCATTCAATAATGGTTCTAATACTTTTCTATGCATCATATTTTCAGTAGAATGTTTTGATAGATAGTAATTTAAAGAAGAGGATTCATTTGATAGTTTATATACTTCATCCTTTTCATCATGTTCCTGAATAAATGAATAAATTTCATTTCTAAAAGCACTATCAAAAGAACTCGCAGTATATCTATCAAACATAATAAGTTTTCTTGACGGTTTCATTTTTAAATAAGCTTCAGTAGTTAATACTGTTAATTCATTAAGGTTTAGACCAGTATCGAAACGACCATATAGTAAATCAGTGATATCAGCAATAAAATCATTATCTGTATAACTAAATACTTCCTCTAATTTTGTTCCTGTTGGGTCATTCCAAGCATATTGCATTTCTGTTGAAATGTCTATTTTTCCAATATTCATATTAAAGTCCTTTAGTTTATTTCTATCATGTCTAATGTTTCAAAAATTTCTTTATTTTTTTGTGTAAGATTACGTTTGTGTTCTGCATACCATTCTTGTGCTTCTTGTGCAGAAACAAAGTCAGAATATTCAAAAATTTCATAATCTGTTTCTGGTCTAGTAAAGATTCCAAATACACCATCTTCATATTCATAAATATGTGCATCGTTAGGACCCGAATTTTCTAAAGGACAAATATATTTTTTTCCGTCTTTTAGTGTTAAAGAAAAAAGTTCTAATATGCGACTTCTCTGTAATGTAATTGTGTCTTTTCCAAATTCTTGAATAATATCTTGAAGTAGTTCATTTGCAATATTAGTGTTTAATGTTTTCATTTTAAGTCCTTTATTTTGTAAGTATATTATATCAATATACTGCTTAAAAACAACTTAAAATTATATCAATAGTATTATGATATAATATGTTAAAAATTAGGAATAAAAATGAAATTAATACTTTTTGCATCAATAATGCTTGTTGTAACATTGGTATATATGTTAGGAACTCAATATACTTATTTAAAGTCTGAGATAAGTGCAGATAAATATAAAGAATTATCAATAATACAGTTCCAAATAGATACTGAAAAAGAAAATAATAATAGATTATCTAAATTGCTAAAATATTCAATGGAAGATGATTTTGTAGATAATAATGAATTTATAAATATATCAAATGAATTTAATAGAATAAAGAAAGAAAGTAATAAACGACTTTTTTTAAATAGTATTAAGGATAAAGAAGGTTTCCTGGAAATAAATCCAGAAATTATTAAGCACTAATTTTTGCACCAAGAGATTGGTGTCTTAAAGTATTTCTAAGATTAGAATTTAATTCCACTTGTTCAACTTCCATATCTATCCAAATTTCTTTAAGTGCTTTTTTAAAGGCAGTGTTTAAATGGTCGTCATTGCAATCATAAGCGTGAACACGGTCTAGAATTAAAGTTCTTGTATGTTTTCCAATAGCCCAAAAGATATCCCAAGCTAATCTTGTATCTAAATCTTTAACTCTTGAATCTTCTATTAAATCTTTTTCGTATTGTAACATTGCACTTAAACCGAAAGGTTTAACAACATTTCGCATAGCTTCTCTAATAGTTTGGTAATCTGATTCTGTAACTTTCATTTTTAAGTCCTTTTAAGTCTTTGTTTTATATATATATATATATTATATCAACATACTGCTTAAAATACACTTAAATGATATAACTATTATCTTAATTTTTCAATAGTATTCTTTAAATCGATACATTTATAGCACTTATCACATTTCTTCTGATTAACAGGATTAACACACGAAAATATGTATTTAATAAGGTTGTTTTTATGATATTTTTCTATAATATCTTTTTTCTTTAAATAGAAGAAAGGTTTTTCTATTTTAAAATTATCATTTGGTAAGCCTAATCTAATTAAATTTTCTACACTATTAATATATTCAGTTGTTCCATCTGGATATTCAGGTGAGTTCTGTGACCCAATAACTAACGTATCTATTTTGTTTTGAAATAAATATAGGCTGGCAACAGTAGTTAAAAACATACGTCTTAATGGTATAATATTTTGTGATTGGTTCTTTACAATTCCTAGAGAATTAGGAGATAATGAGGATAGGTCTAATGTTTTAAATATAATATTGTTATTAAAAATATTATTTAAATATTTTATTGTTTTTTCTGCATATATAATTTCTGTTTCTTCATATTCATAACCAGTTCTGATATATAATGCATGAACAACACAGCCTTCTTCTAAATATTTGTTAAGTATTAAGGTGCTTTCTGTTCCGCCACTAAATAATAAAGCTACTTCTTTTTTCATTTATATCCTTTTGATATAAATTATAAAGAAAACTATTTAATTATTTGATATCACAATCAGCAATATTAAAATTTTTATTAAGAAGTAATCTATTCATGATAATTACGTTTTCTTTAATAGTATATTTGTCAGACGTGATATTATATGTTTTGATTAAACCATGACAAACGATGCTTTGATGATTTGCTTTTGCTTCGATGAAGTCTTCTGCTGTATCCATCGTTAATGACCTAATACCAGCGAAAATAAGAATAAAAAGAATAAAAGGGATACCTAATACATAAAATAATTTATCTAATGCTAAATCGCCTAATAATCCGCCTGTTGTTTCTTCTACCATAATAAGTCCTTTAAGTCTTTGTTTTGTATATATATTATACCTATATACTGCTTAAATAAAACTTAAGATATCTAATATTTATAAGTAAAATATAATTTATAAATTTCTTCAGTGTTAAAATCCATAATTGGTTGCAAATTGTTAGAGCTGAATTGTTCTAGGTTATATTTATTCTTTTTATATTTTAAACTTAAGCTAATTAGATTATTATATTTATATGTGTATTTCATAATAAAAGATTTTAATAAATCTTTGTTTTGAAAGTCTTTCCATACCTGATAAAAAATTTCTAAATCGTTATTTTTATTGAATTTAAAAACAACATAGGGATTTAAACTATATGAACTAGTATGATTAGCTAAATCTACACGTTCCCAACCAAATAATCTTGGATAATCGTCATCTATTTCTAGATAAAAATACCCAGCATAACTATTAAGTCCAACTTGAATATTATCACTATTGTAAGAAACGCCAAAACCATTTTCTACTATAAGGTGCTGTTCTATATTACTACTTGTATTCATTTTCCAATTAACATTTATTAAATAATCTAAATTGATATTCTTTGTATTATATAAATTGTATTTGCTATCTAAATATGCTTCGAACCAAACAGGTATATGGTCTGTATCTAATTGGTCTGCCTTATTATCTAAATTAATATTCAATTTGATATTATTAGAAAATCTTTGATATTTATTATCTATTTCTAAATTGACAAATGTTCCATAGACTGATATATTTTTTGATTTAATTTGTGTAGATTGAATTCCAGTAGATAGGTTTATTTCATTAGCTATGCTAATATTAAAAATGAGTATTAAAGTTATTATTGTTTTTATCATTTCGTATTATACTGGATAAAAAAGAAAATAACAATTTAAAATAACAATTAATATTGAATAATCTATAATGCTTTAATATTATAGCACCATAGAATATTAATTATGTGATATTACCCACAAGAAGGTGATTCACCGTCAGAAGCATATTTCCAAACAAAATCATAAAGATTTTTAATATCTTTATCTTTCATTTTATCTATTTTTTTAGAACCGTGTGGGCATATTGTCTTCCATTCATTAGATATTTGTCCTTCTCTTTTAAATGCCATCCATTCTTGGCGTGAATGCTTTGTTGCAAATACAGCACCATTTTTTAGACCATCTTTCTTGCAAACTTTTAATTTTTTAAGATAAAACTTTTGACCTCTTTTTGAATCTGCTGATAAAGTGGAAACACCAAGCAAACTAACTAAAATTGTAGCTAAAACTATTTTATTCATAATAAAACCTTTTATATTATTATCACAAATATAAATCATTATATATAGTGATAAATGTATTATAGGATTAAATATATTTATAAAAAATAGTAAATCAAAACTAATTAATATATTAAGACAGTATTAAGTTTACTTAAAAGTATAACTAATTAATATTTTATCAGTAATGTAATTGCACCGGCTACAAAAGTAGCAACAGTTATTACTATAACTGATAATAGTAATGATATACCGAATGTTGAAGCATTATCAAAAATACCAGTTTTTGTGTAATTTAAATTATTCATTATTAATCCTTTTATTTTTTATATATATTACATGCCCATAGCACGTAGAATTCTATTAGACATATCTTCAACTTTCTCGTCAGTCCAACCATTATCTAAGGCTTGTTGCTTTTTAATTTTTTCTTCTTCAATTTCTTGATTTTTACTTGCAATTAAGCATTTCTTAACTAAAAAATTATGATTTTCTCTTACACTAAAATCTGTATTACAAATATATTCTTCATTTGTAAAAGTTTTATAATACATTTTTAAAAAATTTGTAAGTGTTTGAATATCAGTGTCTTTAACATTCTCAGGAATATAAGTTATTAAAGAATCTTCCATGATATCAATAAAATCTTCATTTGTAATATCATGTGTAATCTTGTTTTTTATTCTGTCCATAAGTCTAGGGGTACTATCAAAAGAATAAATTTGTCCTTCTTCGTTCCAATCACAGCTATTACCAATAATAAATAAAATAAAAGAAATATTAGCAGTATCATTGCAAGTAAGTTGTTCTGGAGATTGTAGTTTTTGGATTATTGTGTCGTGTAGTGTCATAGTATATAAGCCTTTGTTTTGTATAAATAATTATACAATCTTTTAGCTTACATACTGCTTAATAAGTGCTTTCGCCACCATAAAAAGAACCACTATTAGTGGATTTAGAAGATGAGTCTATTATCATACATTTAGTATAATTAACACTTAAAACAATAGCAGTAATAAGTGAAGACGCAATGACGATATATATAGATATATCTGAAACAAGTAATATTTCTATAATTCTAGCAATTAATGCAAAGAATAAAAATAATAATATAGAAAACATAAATATAAGAAAGAAATCTAACTTTTTAATAATCTTTTTCATAATTTATACCTTTATTTTTGGTTACTTATTAATATCTATAGAAGGTATTAATAAGTTTCGGTCTTTTTAAGTAATTCATAGCAATTTCTGAAACAGTTTCAATTTTATCAAAAAGAACCTTAAAGTCTTCTATGATACCATCTTCGCAAATTTTAAACCCAATATAGCCATTAGAAATATCTTCTTCATATTCAACACCAAATAAACCTATTTCAATATCTGTTTCATTTTCGCGAACTTCCATGAAAAGTTTATCAAAATCTTCATCAAATTTATCAGGGTCAATAGATAATTCTGAAGCCTTAATTCCAATAATTAAAGCTCCTTCTATATAAGTGCTCATAATTGGTTACCAACTCTCTACAAGAAAAACATCTTTAGAAATGTTATTCATATTTTCTGGTCTTTCAAAACAAACAGTGATTTTATCTTCACACCAATCAGCACGCCAAGATAGTTCTTCGTGATAATCCCCACCACCAGAAGATTCAGTATCAGAATTTGTTAGAAGTGGTAAAGGGTGAATAACCCAGTCATTTTCATTTTCTGATAATTCCATAAGTTCTTTTGTAGAAAAATAAGCTTTTTTGTCAAGATTGATAATAAATCTTTCTTTTGTTTTAAAATCTTCTACAGAATCTTTTGTTTCATTATTTACACCTAATTCATTAGTGTTTTCCCAAGTGCGTTGAGTGCGTCCGTCTGGTTCGTGATAATCACATAGCCAGATAACTTCTGCTGGTTCTTCTGATAAAATAACTTCCATTGCAATACAATAGTCATTTTCTAAATATGAATGTTCCATTAATTTTAAACCATTGTCCATTGAATGTGTATCAAATCTAATTCCGTCGATTGTTGCTTCGTAATATGCGCCCATTTTGTAAGTCCTTGTTTTGTTTTTTAAGAAAGATAGTCTTTCTTATTTTGTAAGTATATTATATACTATCACACCTTATAAACTGCTTAAATGTTACAGTTTATGTGTAAGTTTATCGATTTGAATTTCAATAGCAGTAACTTCTGAAGAGACTTCACGATAAGGTTTGTCTAAAAGGTTTTCTTTCTTATATTCTAAATCACGAATTTCTAATTGAATAGCAATTTCGTTATCACCATCATTTTCATTTTTCATAACTTCAATCCAATCATAAATGATATGAAGTGTATAGGCAAAACTTTCTCTTGCTTCGTCTGTATATTGATAAAACTTTTTAGGGTCTTCAATGACTTTGTTATAAGCTTCTTTTCCAATACCCATAATGTGTGCAAGTAAATCAGAAAGCCCGTCATCACTTTTTCCAATATATTTATTGTAGTCTTCGTCAGATAAAGTATCAACGGCTTTGTTTAAATCAGAATTAACATCTTGCCAAGTATTAAGAAAAGCAACCATATAAGTTTTGTTTCCATATTCACCAGCTTCAATTTCATCTGAAATTCTCTCATAATTACAATCTTTATCCCAATTCATATCTTTGACGATAGCCCAAAAAGCATTTCTGTTTAATTTTTTCATTTTATAAGTCCTTTAAGTTTCTTTGTAAGTATATTATACCAATAGTTACCTTACATACTGCTTAATATTTTATGTATTTAAAGTATTTCTATTGTTTCAACATCTAAAATTAAAACTTCATTTCTAAAAGTTCCATTTTGTGCGAACATAGAAGTAATACCGGTATATTTCACAAAATTAATTAAATAGTTTTTTAGATAATCGTCATCCATTCTTTTATATTCTTCCATAAATTTATAAATTTCCCAAGGAAGATTACACATAATATATAAGTAGTTTTTATTTTGATACTTATTATATATTTCTTCTGTTTTATCTGCAAGGATATCAAAAGTGGATAAATAAGAATGAATAAAATTATATAGTTTTTCTTTATCGCACAAAGAATGCCATTGGACCATAGTATCGTCTGGTGTATCTACTTTATAAATATTACCATTTGGATTTTCATTCATAAAAAAGTCTATATTGTCATTTCTATCAGAAAAATAAATACCTAAACCAAAGTTGTGTTCGCCATAGTTCAACCAATCAAGATTAAACTTAGTAATATCGTGGTCAGTTGCGTGATAACAAATCATAATTAATACTTATGAATACATTCGATAAAATTGTAATTGTCTAAATGTATTTTTACCAGTTTCAAATAATGTAATTTCTGAATTTTCTCTATCGAAATCCATCTCTCTATCAGCACCATTTTCAGCAAGAATTTCATTGATGTATTGTTCATTTTCTTCACAGAATGTTTCAAAATCATATTTATTTTCTTCATCGTATGCTTCATCATCAAAATCATTAATGAATTGTGATAAACGTTCGTTTGCATCAGTGAATGTTTCAGCATCATAATCTAGTAAGATTTCATTTGTTTCAATACATTTTACAGTTAGATTTACTTTACCATTGATTTCGCCATAGTCGCCATTTAAGTTAATATTTAATTTCATTTGAAGTCCTTTTATTTTGTAGGTATATTATAGCATTACATAGCTTAAAAAGAACTTGAAAATCAAGGTATATACTATTTTTTGTTATAATAATAAAATGAAAGAAGAAAAATTAAAAGAATATTTATTATTATTTCCTGGGAGTTCTGTATCTACACCATTTACGCCAAATACAAATGTTTATAAAGTAAAGGATAAAATATTTGCTTTGTATCAGGTTAAAGAAGGGTATATTAATATTAATATCAAAGCGGAACCAGAAGATAATTTGGGATATAGGGATATATTTGAATGTGTATCGCCTGGTTATCATATGAATAAGAAACATTGGAGCACAATAAAAGTAACAGGTGAAATGCCAGAAAATTTTTTTAAACAGGTTTTGAAAGAATCATATGAAATAATCATAAAATCATTAACTAAAAAACAAAGAGAAGAAATTAAATCTTAAATGAATATAGTTAGTAAGTTAAATCTAATGTTTGATATATGATTTTTAATTCAGCTTCTATTTTCTTAGGATAAATTGAAACAAAATTCTTTCTTTCAGATTGAGTCTTATTTATTAAAGAATTTAAAATATCAGTAATTTCTGAAAAAGAAATATTGATAAGATTTAATTCCATTGTTTTTATTTCATTTTGTTCTTTATTATTTATATTTACTATTTTAATGTGCAATTCTATTAGTTGAAGTAATTCTAATTGTAATATTTCAAGTGATAAATCACTAATTATATTATTATTTGTATCTTTCCAACGAATATAATTCATTAGTTATTAATATCTAATGAATTATAAATAATTTCAATTTCTTTTTTTAATTGTGGAACATAAATTGAAACAAAATTCTTTCTTTCAGATTGTGTTTTTTTAGATAAAGAATCTAATATTTCTACTACTCTCGATATAGAAGCACTTGCTAAATCCAAACCAACTAGTAATAAGTCATCTGCCGGTTGGACAGATTTCTTTTTATGAATATCGATAATTTCTAGAATTTCTAATTTAAATGTTTCTATAGATAAGTCACTAATTATGTCGTAGTTAGTGTTAAGCCATTGTATATCTGTTTGTTTTTTCATGATAAATCTCCATTTATATAAGTATAGTATAACTTTACTTATAGAATGCTTAAAAGAAATATTATTATTTATATTTATAATAATATAAAAAAGGTATTAATATGGATGTTAAAGAGGGTTTAACGGGTTTAACTTATATGTTAGAACAACAATTGGTAAATTTATCTAATAAGTTGTCAATTGAATATTCCAAAGTATTAGATTTAGCACCAAAATCAGATACAAAAAAACAAAGAAGGTTAAAAGTAATTTCAGATAATAATAAATTAAAAAATATAAAAAATAATTTAGATATTTTAAAAGGTAAATATAAAATAGAAGACTTCCAATTATTTATGGAAGAAAATAATTACAGTAAAAATGCAATGAAAGCAAACGGTGAGATTACTTTTCAAAGAAGTAAAAAATTCTTAAAAATTGAAGACATGCTTCCAACAAGAATAAGTGAATTAAATATAGATATGCTAGATAATTTTCTTCCTAGTTTTATTAAAGAAATAGTGGAAATAGAATTAAAAGAAGAAAAAAAAGTAATAGAAGATATAAGTATAGAAGACGCTATGATAACAAATATGGACGAATTAAAAGAAATAATTTTAAATATGAAATCAGGTAATAGTCAAGCGCAAAGAATGATAGAATTAATTTCGAATTTAAATAAAAAATTAACAAATCACGATACTAAAAAAGACAATGCAGAAAAACTTTTTAACGATATAGAATATTTGTATGGAAATTATTCAGAAACAGAAATGTTACAAGAAAATAATATTCTTGCCGGATTATCACAAGAAGATTTAATAGTTTTATATAGTTTATTAGGTAATACTGAGAATTTACAAAAACGTGTAATAAATAACGTAGTTACAAGTGCGAATACAGAATCTGGCAAGGAAAAAGACTTTCAAGAAGAAGAAAAAGAATTTAAGTCTAACATAGCCAATTTACGAAAATCCATTAAAATTCAATACAATGAAGAAAAAATAGCAAATCGTAAAAATAATACAGTGACTGGTATCTTTAAATAATATGTATAAGAAATCAAAAATACTATTTTTATTATTGTTTGCCACATCGGGTAATTTAGTTGCAAAATCATTGTATTCATCTTTATGTGATTATGGTTGTATTCGTTCAGAAGAAACTATTAAACTAACAGAAGAATGTAATAAACATTATGGTGATGGCGCATATAAAAAAGAATTAAAAGAAATATTTTTAAAACATAATAGTGAAATATTAAATAGAGAAAAGATGAGTTCTTATATAGATAAGATAAATCAAAAATATTTAATGGAATATGGTGGGTTTAGAAAAAAATTGATTAAATAAATATCATTTTTTCTAATGTAGATATTCTTTTGTAGAATCCTGTTGTATGATTAGAACTATTCATTTTTAACTTTTCAAAATCATAATGGTGCATGATTTCATGGATTAGAGTTTTTATTAATGTTTTTGCAGCAACTATTTTTTTAGTTTTTGGTGTAATACCATACAATGTGATATAAAAAGTCCCCTTATTAATATTACGTGTATACGAACCGTGTGTAGTTCCTCTACTTGATTGTGGTCTTGCACCTTTAAGTTTGATAGGTAGGCTGTTTATTCTTAAAGACTTACATATCATATCAGATAGTGTTTGTAGGTCTTTAGCAGTGTAATTTTTCTTAGACAATATAATTTTTGATTTATTAATAACAGTTTGCGATATTTTACTTACTTTTAATTCTTCAATTTTATTACTTTTATTATAATCAGTCATATATAAGTCCTTATTTTTTATAGATATATTATATCAAATAAAGCATTACATACAGCTTAAATTATAAAAAGTTTTAAAGCCAATTGACGGCTTTTTTAGAAAAGTCATTTTGAATTTCTTTTCGTTCAATATATCCAATACAATCAGAATCAATTAATTTATAGTCTTTCCAATTTTTGTGTTTATTGCTAAAAAAACCAATATTTCTAACACAATTATTACAAATAGGATTAGCTTGTTTATAAGTAGAACAAGCGTTTTCTTCTTTTTTAAGTATATTAGACATTCGATTTGACTTTTTCTTCATAATAAATATATACCATTGTATCTGTTGGGTTTCTTTCGCTACGAGGTTTATCAACATAACTGAATGTATATTCTTCTTTTAGTTCTCCGATAATATCTATTAATTCAACTATGTTAATTCTAATATTCATATAACCAATGCTATCTAAAAAAGAATATAATTGTGCAGCACCTTTAAGACTCATTGGTTTATTATGCCTAAACACATCTATAATCTGAAATTGTGTCATTTTTTGTGTTAAAAGTAATTCTTTTAATAATGTATTTGTAAGTGGAATATTATTTCTATTTACGCTTTGTATCATTTCTAATTGTGTTTTCATTTTTATACCTTTTATTTATTTTAATGGTCTGTAATTTCTGTTGGTGTCTCTTTGTAATGACATATATAATTATTATTGTTATGAATAAAAATCTTATTAAAGTGAAGATGCCCAAAATACCAGTTTTTAAATTCAGTCTTTTTAGCTACTATATCAAGAAAAATAGCTGTATCACAATTAAATTTAGAAGAGTTTTTATATTCGTCTGTTCGTTCTAATATTTCATGGACAACAAAGTTTGGTGGTGTATGTGTAAGTATTCCATCTACTTTAAAATTATGTTTCTCAAGATTATCTAGCGCATATTGTTTTTCTTCTTCTGTAGATATTTCTTGATGCCAAAAAGCTATTTCTTTAAGTTTAACTTTTTCCATAATGATTTTTTTTAGTTCGCCATATCTATATTTTTTCTTTTTAAACTTTTCTCCAGATTCATAATCTGCATAAGAAAATCGTCCTTCTGTTGAAGAAGTAGTTGCACCACTAAAAGTAAAATATTTTTTACCATTAATAATATAAATTTCACCACGGATTGCAAAAAATATAGAATTTTCTTTAAGCTTTAATTCATATACTTTTCCACCCCATTTTTCAACAACTGGTAGAGAATTTATAATATCATAATTCTCATGGTTTCCAGGAACTACCAATGTAGTAAATTTTTTATTGGCAATAAGGTTTAGGTGATGCATATCTTTTTTATAGAGTTCAACAGTTTTTTCATAATACCAAACATACCCAAAATCACCAAGTTGAATAAAAACATCTTCTTTAGTGAGCTCTTTTTGGTCTGGGAAGTTTTTTTTATCAATAAATTTGAGTTCATTATTACTGTTACCATGTAGGTCGCCAAAAATAAAACTTCTATTTTTATACATAACTTATTACCTTTAATTTATTTAGTTGTATTATTATACTGTTTAACACCTTATATAATACTTATATGCTACGCTACTTCGCGTTCTGTTTCCATTTCTAACTTAACTTCATTGATTACTTTTTGTGTAATAGCTTTTGGTAATCCTTGAAGTGCTTTTGATTTAGAACCTAAATCACATTCTGCAAATCTAATAATATCTTTAAAAAAATCTATTATATAGTGCATTTTATAAAGTAACTCACTATTTAAAGTGCTTTCTTCTACAATATATACATTTGTATTATTTTCAGTCATAAATTCTTTAATATCTTTTTGATAAATGGCAAAAAATTCGTCTTTTTCTTTTTGTTTTTTTGAATATTTTTTAACAGCGTCTTTTTTACTTAGTGGAGTGCTAGGTATTTTTTGTTTAGCACCAATATTTTCTTGTGGTTTAGGTTTGTATGTTTTAAAATGTTCGCCATTAAGAATATCTTCTTCACTACAAGCATTACCTTTATCCCAATTACATTTTTCACACATGGTTACATAATTATTTATGCTGTTAGTTCCACCAAGACTTTTTGGAATTATATGGTCTTTTGTCATTTGGATGTTATCATTACTCCATAGTCCAAAATGAAATCTAGCATTTTTCATACTATCAGAATGATTATGCTGTAATCTAAAAATAGTTCCCTCACGACCACATTCATTACAAAAACATCCTTTTTCTTTAAATACTTGATAGCGTTGTGAATTCATTTTAACCATATTGCCATCATAATTTTTTTCTGATTTTGCATGTGTGTAGAAATCCAGGACTTCTTTTACACTATATTCTTTTTTGAAGAACACATAGTGATTAAAAGAGCTTTTGAATGTTTTTTCGGTCATAAGTCTGCCTATTTTTTTTTATTATAGCATTATACTACTTAGAAGAAGCTTATAAAATAGGTATTATTTTTTCTTTTTTTTGGATGAATTAGAACAGGATTTGAAAGAACAATTATCAAACCCATGTGAATCACGTTTTGTAATATCGTCCATTTCTGAAACTTTAACTTCTTCTTCTGGATTATGTAAGAAAGTCATAAACATTGATATTTGTTGGAAGCATTCATAGGGGTCCATAACTGTTTTTAACTTAATATTTTTTAAAACAGGATTAATAATAATTCCAGAAACAATTTTTTCTTTATTATTAGTTATTTCTATATCAGTGTTATCTCCATCATAATTTCTTAATAGGAATATAGGTGTATCATATAATTTAAAAATAAAATTATATTTCTCTTGTTGTTTCTCTATTTTCTCAATATAATTATTAAAGTTTTCTTTAATATTTCTTAGATATGCTGGGTATTTTCTTAAATCGTTTATTTCTTTCCATCGAATAACTAATTCTTCTATATCATAAATAAATTCTTCATTTACGAGTATTTCTTTTCTACAAGTAATATCATTAACAGTTTTTATTTCAGCAATTCTTGTAAAATGAATTATATTATCACCAATAAATAAACTATTATAAGATAGAAAGAAACTAGTGTTGTCATTAATTACTATTTCTGATGAATAAAAAACACGATGACTACTATCTGTATCTTTTATCTTTTCTATAAATATATTCAATCTATCATATTCTGTATTATGAAGTGTATTTTTGAAGTTATCAATTTCATAATTAGCATAATTTCTTTGCAAATTATAATGTTTTCTTTGATAGAATATATTCTTGTCTATTCCATAAGATAAACCAGAATCATAATAATCTTTATATGTAGATTGAATACGCATTATTTTTCTTCTTTACAAGCACATTTATTTTGATTAAAAGCAGCAGCAGCGATTATAAGAAACATCATTATTACTGTAAATTTAAATAGTGGGTCCATTAGGTATCCTTTTTAATTATATTTATTATAAATCAACATTGTAATTTCAAGTGTTAATTTATTTCTGTTTAATTATATCATTATTATTATTTTATAAAAATGTATAATTATTCTATGATATACCAATCAGTATCGTGGTCGAAAAAAGGTGAAATAAAATTAACTAATTCAATAGAAAATTCTCTATCTTCATCATCGTTTTCCATACCTTTATCAGCAATTAAAATATTATTAATAGTCGCTTCATAAAGAACAATACGACTATCTAAATCGTCATTTGCAACCAAATCAGCTTCTGTTACTAATTCTTGTTTAACTTTCTCCGGAACATCTGACCAATCAATATATTTAGTTTCTATTTTACTCATTTTTAAGCCTTTATTTTTTATGTAATATTATAGCATTACATAGCTTAAAAAGATATTAAATATTTAAAAAACGTCTGTTATTTTTTTTGTTTCATTAGGAATATTTTTTTTACAAACTTTTAATATTTTTTTAACTGTTTTATTGACTTTACGTCGTATTTTTTTATCATCATCTTCATAATATAATAAAAATTCTGCAATAGATAATAAATCTTGATAATATCCTATGTATTTAACAGTAGCTATTTTCTTTAATAATTTTAAAGATTTTTTAATTTTGTCATGACTAACAAGGTTTTTTATTAATGTCATATAAATCATTGGATACCAATATTGTGAATAGTGATTCACTTCTTGCTCATATTTTTTTATATCTATTTCTTCTTTGTTTAAATATTTAAAAAAGAAATATCCATCAAGGAATCCAGGTCTTAATGTTTGTTCAAAAGCAAATAACATACTAGTTTTATATAGATAATTTAATGCTTTATTTTCCTTTTTACCCTCTGTATCATAAGGACCATTAACACCAATAAAATAAATATAATTTACTTTTTCTTTTGGATTTATTTTTATTAATTCTTCTAAATATTTACGACCTATATTTAAATACTCTTCATTTTCTGTATTATAGTAAAGTCTGTTATATATAAGTGACTTCATATAAAGAATATCTTCTTTTTCCAATTTATCAACTAGCTTTAATATTTTTTTAATTGATTTATTAGTAGGATTTAAATCATAAGATTTTTCCATTATTTTAGTTAATAATTTATTGTACCACTTACTTTGGTTATTAGAATTAGATATTCTTTTGAAATCTATTGTATCTACTGGTTTAATTTTATTATAAAACTTCATTCTATTCCTTCCTGTTATTTATTGTTAATATATGTTATCTTCTTTAAGCTTAAATCTTACTGAATCCTATTCTTTTTCATATATTCTTGGTATATTACTATATAAGTCATCTTTAATAGAGAAGCCTAATTCTTTAATAGAAAAATAAATAAACTCATTAAAGACTTCTTTTGTTTTTTTACATTTATCACAACAAGCTCCATCAGTTCCATAATCGTCTAATTTTGGTTCCTTAACGGGTCTGCCAATATTGAAACATTCTAAGCAAGTATTTTCTTGTAATATTTTATGTTTATCCATTTTAGGTTTCAATAATTCTGTATAAATTTTATAAACTTCTATTTGTGTATCAGTTCTAATGTTTGTCATTATTTTTTATTTCCTTATATTTCACGATATTCTATATCAAAAGAACTTTCATTAATATCAATTAATTTTTCAATATTAACTATTTTTTTATCTTCTAATATTTTTTTATATTCTTCAGTTTTCTTGAATTCACCAAATTCACCAATAGTATCATAACTTTCTTTATGTTCTCTAAAAAATTCTCTTTCAATTTCTTTTTTTGAAATATTTTCTGCTCTGTATTTTTTATTTGGAATTTGTTTTAATATTTCAACTTTTTTATGGAATCCCCATTTAACTTCCCATAATTCTGGTCTAAAATCAGCTACTAAACCACTATCAGAAAATTTACCACCTATAAATAATGTATCTACTAATTCTTCTCTTATCTTCCACTCTTCTTCACTAATTTCATCAGGTTTATCTGTTGAATTTTGATAATGAAAATCTTCACATTTATCAAATAGAGAAAAGAAAAGTTTATTAGCAAATTCTGTATTAAAAAAGGTTTTAATATAAACTTCATTTTTATAAGAATAAACAACTAAAGAATTTTCGAATATATCAAACATACCACATTTTTGTGTTTGATTTTTTTCATAATATTTATCTAATATATTTGTTAATATTGTATTATAATCTGAAAATTTTTTATTATTTTTATCTTTAATAATTTCATAGGTAGGGAATATATCATCCACTAGTTTAGTTAGATATGAAGCAAATAAAATTTGATAATTCAATCCAATATGTTGTTGTAAATCTTTTCTTAACTGTATGATTTTATCAAATACAATTTGGTGTTTCTCGTTTATTTTATAAAAATCATATAATTTTGTGCTCATTCGTTTTACCTTGCATATTTTATTTATAATAATATATCTTTAATCCTTAAAGAAAAATAAAACAAGAATTTCAATATTTTATTATTATTATTATTATTATTATTATTATTATTATTATGAATAAATCCAGAAACTTATGATTCACGTGGTTTTGGCTTTTATGGTGGGAATTAAAATAAAACAATTAAATATAACTTCTGATTCAAATATAGTAGATTTAAAAAATGAAATAGAAAATTCTGATTTAGAAGATAATGTGATAACTCCCCGTCATGAATGACGAGGCTTCTTACTTTGACTTTCTTAAGAAAGAACATGATTTGCTTCCATTACAGAAGTCTTATAATCACTAAGTTGTACGTGTTTATCCACACGTTTTATATATTTCATTTGTTCTTTATAATTTAAAATATTTATTGCTGCATTATAATCTCTATCAATTATTAAATGACATTCTTTACAATAATAAATTCTATTATTTAAATCTTTTATATCTTTATTTATCGAAGAATCTATATTTCCACAAGATGAACAAGTTTTACTTGATGGGAAAAATCTATCTATTTTTATAAGTTCTTTTTTGTATTTATTACATAAATGTTCTATTTTTTCCACGAAAGAAGAATAAGCTAAATCACTTACTTTTCTTCCCCAAAGTTTTTTCATTGCTGATATATTTAAATCTTCTATTTTGATAATATCATATCTTTTTACTAAATCATAAGCTGTTTTCCATTGCCAATCATTTCGT
>Ga0256824_10000144_pt1 | contig 25030 bp, 20 predicted proteins | sample CV67metaG_FD_191570 | JGI IMG/M metagenome (GOLD analysis project Ga0256824, IMG submission 191570) | Hydrothermal vent microbial communities from East Pacific Rise, Pacific Ocean - CV67 | ecosystem: Environmental > Aquatic > Marine > Hydrothermal vents | place: Pacific Ocean: East Pacific Rise...
GAGTGAAGAGAGTGAGATAAATGAACAGATAGAGACGTTTAAACTTGATGATTTATACCAAAACCACAAAGACATCATCCTAGAACTCATCCAAAAAGAAGCCATCTACAACGAAAGTTATTTAGACGAACTCTTAACCCAATACGAAGGAACACTTTTTAAAAATAGAGAAGATATACAACGTCTTATAAGTGGTGGGTATGTGAGTGATGAGGAGATAGGGAAACGACCGTTATCGAAATTGATAAAAGATATTTCGGGGGAGTTGGGGTTGTTAAAATGAATATAAATTCCAATACATATTCCCAAGCTGGAGCTTGGGAACAAGGGCGAAGCCCTGTAGGGGGCGATTGCCATCGCACCACAAAACCAAATACGCATAAAATATAACTCTCGCCGAAAGGCTTTTTTTAACCCTTTCGGCGAAAGATTTATTGTTTGCCAATTTATTAAATGGTGCGTTGGAAAACAGCACCCTACACAAAAATTATGAAAAGAGAAAAATGAAAACAGTAATACTATTTGATTTAGATGGAACAGTGATAGACTCAACCGAGGCTATCTTAGATGGATTTAGAGTCGCTTTTGAAACTTTTGGGGGAGTTGTTCCCTCTGATGAGCTTATAAAAAATGAGATAGGGCATACTTTAGAGAACATGTTTTTGACTTTAGGAGTAGAGGAAAGTAAGGTTGATGCTCATGTTCATGCGTATAAAATGCACTATCGCATTATCTCTTGTGAAAAAACGATTCTTTTAAACGGGGCAAGGGAAGCGATTGTTGAGGCTAGTAAATTTGCCACCTTGGGGGTGGTAACAACCAAAACAGGAGAGTACTCAACCATTTTACTAGAACAGATGGGCTTAATGAAGTACTTTCGTGTATTAATCGGACGTGAACATGTAGAAAATCCGAAACCCCATGCTGAACCAATTTTAAAAGCTTTAATGAAGTTAGAACATGATAAAAATAAAACATGGATGATAGGTGATACCTGTATGGATATAGATTCTGCTAAAAATGCAGGAGTTAACTCTATAGCTGTTACTTCTGGGTATGCGACACATTCGACGTTAGAAAATTGTTCTTCTATCATATGTAGTAATACATTGGAAGCGATAGATTACATAAAAAAAAGTGATGAAAATTATAAATAGTGGATAGAAAGTATACATTGCTAAAAAGTTTATAATTTTTTTGGTGAGTATGAACACCTTTTAAGAGAGGGGCGATTACAATACCTCATTAACAGATAAAATAATAGGAGAAGTCATGACAGAAATTAGATGGCATAGCCGTGCTGGTCAAGGTGCCGTATCTGGTGCTAAAGGTTTAGGAGACGTTGTAGCAACGACAGGTAAAGAGGTACAAGCTTTTGCACTTTACGGTTCTGCAAAAAGAGGGGCTGCACTACGAGCCTATAACAGAATTTCAGATGAGCAGATTTTTAATCATGCGAAATTTATGAACCCTGACTTTGTATTGGTAATTGACCCTGCTTTGGCCTTTACTGATAATATTACAGAGAATGAAAAAGCATCTACAAAGTACATTATTACAACACACCTATCTAAGGAAGAATTAATTGCTGGAATTCCTGCACTTCAAGATAAAGCAGATAGAGTGTTTGTTGCTGATTGTGTTCAGATTTCTCTTGATGATATTGGACGTGCAATGCCAAATGCACCAATGCTCGGAGCATTTGTAAAAATTTCTGATATGTTTGAACTGGATTATTTCCTAGATAGTATGAAAAGAGTATTGGCTAAATTCCCTCAAAAGATTATTGATGGAAATATGAAAGCAATTACTCGTGCATACAATGAAGTTAAGTAGAGAGGGGTAAGATATGGCACAAGAATTAAATTTATTGGCAAGTGATAATAGAGGACAGAGTCAACTTGAGGCTGGTGCGAACTTGGCAGGATGGGATGAGGTAACTCAAGGAACTGTTCTAACTTCATTTGAAGGAGATGCTACAGGTATTGCCAATAAAAAAGCAGAAGAGAGAAGCTATTCAGATTTTAACTCATACACAGCATCGGTTGCTTCATGGAGAGTTAATAAACCTGTATTTAACAGAGACATCTGTATTGATTGTCAAAACTGTTGGGTATGGTGTCCCGATTCATCTATCTTGTCAAGAGACAAGCAGATGTTAGGGATTGATTATGATCACTGTAAAGGGTGTGAGGTTTGTGTAGAGGTTTGTCCTACCAATCCAAAGTCACTTTTGATGTTCAGCGAACATTCAGATTTAGAAGAGTCTCTAGCAGCATGGCCAGAGAAAAAGAAAAAAGAAAAAAAGTAAGGGGTCATTATGGCAGTAGAATTTGATTTAAATGAAAGAGAAGTTTGGGATGGTAACTACGCTGCCTCTCAAGCGTTAAGACAAGCTGACGTTGATGTTGTTGTTGCTTACCCAATTACCCCATCGACTCCAATTGTTGAGAACTACGGTTCTTATGTAGGAAATGGTTACATTGATGGCGAGTTTGTAATGGTTGAGTCTGAACATGCAGCGATGTCTGGATGTATCGGTGCTTCAGCTGCTGGTGGACGTGTATCAACAGCAACTTCATCTCAGGGTTTTGCACTTATGGCAGAGGTTCTTTACCAAGCATCTGGTATGAGACTTCCAATCGTACTTAACGTTGTAAACAGAGCATTGGCTTCACCACTAAATGTACGTGGTGACCATGCTGATATGTACCTTGGACGTGACTCTGGTTGGATTCAATTTGGTGCATTTAATGCTCAAGAGGCTTACGATTTGGCTCTATGTGCGTTTAAAGTGGCAGAAAATCATTCAGTAAGACTTCCAGTTATGGTTCACCAAGATGGATTTATCACTTCACATACAGCACAAAATGTTTACCCTTTAAGTGATGCAAAAGCAAAAGCATTTGTAGGAGATTTCGTGCCTGTTGATGATATGCTTGACTTCTCTAGACCTGTTACTTATGGTGCACAGACAGAAGAAGATTGGCATTTTGAACATAAAGCAAAACAACATAAAGCAATTATGGATTCTATGCCAATTATAGATAATGTATTTGCAGAGTTTAAAGAGCTTACAGGACGTGAGTATAAAAGAGTTGAATCTTATGATATGGAAGATGCAGATGTTGTTATTATCGGTCTTGGTACAACAGTTGAAACAGCAAGAGTTGCAGCTAAAAATATGAGAGAAAAAGGTGTTAAAGCAGGTGTTGTTGCTATTAGATGTTTCAGACCTTTCCCTTATGAAGAAGTAAGAGAAGCGTTAAGTAATGCTAAATCAATTGCTGTAACAGACCGTTCATCTCCAGGTGGAGCAATGGGTGCTTTCTTTAATGAAGTAACAGCAGCAATGTACACTTCTGTAAATAGACCAATGGTAACAGGATTTGTTTATGGTCTTGGTGGACGTGATTTCTCAATTGAAGAGGCAGAAAGAATTTATGCAGAGCAACAAACACATGTTGATGCAGGGCATATTACAACAGATATCCAACAGTTCTCTGGTCTTAGAGGACCAAAACTTGGATTCTTTAAAACGGCAAGGGGGTAAGAAATGGCAATTACATCAATTAAGAACTTAAAAGAATTCTCTACAAACAATGATAGATTTGAGGGTGCACACACTCTCTGTCCTGGTTGTGCGCACTCTATGATTGTTAGAGAGCTTATGAACTGTACAGATGACAACTTGGTTATCTCTTCAAACACAGGTTGTTTGGAAGTTTCTACCGCTGTATATCCATTTACATCTTGGGATACATCATGGATTCATATCGGTTTTGAAAATGCAGCAACATCCGTTACTGCAGCACAGGTTATGCATAAAGTAAGAAAGAAAAAAGGTAAACTTAAAGACAACGATGCTCCAGTTAAATTTGTAGCATTTGGTGGTGATGGTTCTACTTATGATATTGGTTTCCAGTGGCTTTCAGGAGCAATGGAGAGAGGTCATGACTTTACCTATATCTGTCTTGACAATGAAAACTACGCTAACACAGGTGGTCAACGTTCATCAGCTACACCAGTAGGAGCTCACACTTCAACTGCACAAGCAGGAACACACTCTTATGGTAAGAAGCAGAAGAAAAAAGATATTGTATCTATTATGGCTGCTCACGGTTCTCCTTATGTGGCACAACTTGCACCCAATAAGTGGAAGTCAATGGCAAAAGGTTTCCAAAAAGCTCTAGAAGTGGAAGGACCTTGTTTTATTAACACCGTTTCTCCGTGTTGTACAGAGTGGAAATTTGATCCAAAAGATACCATTAACCTTACAGACTTGGCAACCGATTCATTGATGTTCCCAATCTATGAGATTATTGATTCTCATGAATTAAATATTCTTTACAGACCAAAAAATCCTATTCCTGTAGAGGAGTATATGGCTGCTCAAGGGCGTTATAAACACCTATTTAAACCACAATACAGACATATCATTGAAGAGGTTCAAAAAGATATTGATGCTAAGTGGACATTACTTCAAAGAAGAGAAGAGGCTAGACTTTAATTTTCTTTTTTGTTCCTATGTTTTACATAGGAACAAGCTAAAACCTCTTTACCTATTTTATTTTAATTAAAACTTCACTTATTTTCTTTTAATCTACATGTTATTCTTTATTAAAGATTTACAAAACCTATGAGTTTATGGTATTATTAGCATAGAAATATGTTATAAATAACTTCAAATAAAATAAAGGTTAACAGATGAGTAGATTGGTTAAGCCTACAGAGTATGCAAATGAACTTGGGATATCCAGACAAGCTGTTTATGCAAAGATTAAAAAGGGTCTTTTAACATCAAAAACAGTTGATGGTAAAATTTATATTGTTTTGGAAAATGAGACAGCTTCTAAGCCTGATAACCAAAAAAAAACAAATTCCAGTAAAGAGGAATTTTCTCCCCATCTTATTGATGTTAAAGAGTTGTTAACCTCTAAAGAGCAAACGATTGATGTTTTAAAAGAGAGTATTTCTGATTTAAAACAAACCAATACAGAGATAAATACTACGTTACGGGGAGAGATAGAACTACTTAAGCAGGTATTTACTGAGATGCGAAATCTTTATGTTAAACAAGTTGATTACATGAGTACTGAGAAACGTTTAGAATTAGAAAATAAGTACAGTAAAGATGAGATGGTTCAAGCACAGGAGATCCCCTATGATGAGGAGGAGTGTTGGATAACACTTGAAGCATTTTTTGAGCGTAGTAATATTTCTAAAGAGAAGAAAAAAATAAAAATAGTAAAACGACTTAAAAAAGCTTTTTTAAAATCAGATGCAAGAATTAAAATAGAAAAAGAAGAGATTTATCTGAGTTGTTACCATTTTTATGAGGATATTATTAATAATAAATAATATTAATTAACATTATATTAAAAATATAATATAATTCTCTCTATGAGACTTATAGCAAGATTTGCCCAAGAACAGGAAAAATATTTTGAAGTTATTACTGTTTATGACCTTAAAGTTGTTAAAGAAAGAATTAATAAAAAAACACCCATTCTACTCTCAATAGCGAAAGAGTACCCTTCAGCCGTTTGGTTTGAACGAAAAATGTTGGATGATTTTGGAATCAAAATTCTTTATGGTACAAACAAACCCTCTTTGGTCTACCATAAACAAATGGTTGCTGAGACATATCCTATGAGAAAAGGGTATAGAAAAAAGCATCTTTTATATGAAAAACCTTTACTGTTTTCAGCGTTGAATACTTCTCTTTCCCTTGGTCCGACACAAGCGTATCATTTAGAGTCCTCCCAATTTAGATTTATTGAGAAAAATAATACCATGACTCAGTTCAATACCAAAAATTTCTATAAACATAGAGGGATAGAGAAGATGTTAGAGGGGTTAACACTTGAAGAGGCTCGACCCATCGTTGAGAGGATTTCAGGCTCTATGAGTATGGCATATCAGTTGGCATATTTAGATATTGAACTACAAGCATCAAAAAAAGAACTTCCTATGATTATAAAAAAAAGACATCTGTTTTTTTTAGAACTTGAAAGAATTTTAAACCATCTATTTGATATGTCACTCATCTGTCAATTTGTTGAGTTTAAAGAGGGGGCATTTTTTTTAATGAAACTACATGAAGAGGGGCGAGAACTATTAAAAAAGTTAACAGGACACCGTTATGGTTTTTCTACCATTACAATAGATGGTTCTCTTTTATCTGTTGAAGAGAGTGATGAGTATCTATTTTATCTTGAACAAGAACTATTGTGGTTTGAAAAATGGATAAGTAAAGAGGATTATTTTTGGAAAAAGTTACTTAATCAAGGGGTTCTTTTAAAAAAAGATATAGAGGCGTATGGACTTGTAGGTCTTATGGCGAGAAGTGTGGATATAGATTTAGATAGACGACAAAATGATAAACTTTATATGGAATATGATTTTTGTAGAGCTTCTGAATACACAGGTGATGTCTCGGCACGATTTAAAATAAGATTGACAGAAATATTTACCTCACTTAGTTTGATAAAACCTTTAATAAAAAATAGAGTATTCCCTTTTTTTATAGGGAGTATAATGGATGGGGAATACTATTCCTATGTTGAAAGTTCTTCAGGTGAATTGATGATGTATATCTCTATCAAAAATCAAAAAATTGAACGATTCTTTTTAAGAGACCCTAGCTTTTTAAATGCACAAATTCTCCCCCATGTTATGAATGGAAATCTTATAACAAGTTTAGGACTCATCTCAAAAAGTATACCGTTAAGTTTTTCAGCAAGTGATTTATAAGGAAAGAAGATGTTTAGAGTGTTAAAAAATGAAATGAATCGTAAAAAAGCGATGACCAAACCAGAGATGGATGATGAGTTATTACGTTTACATAGAATGTTAAAGAGAGAGATAAAAGAGAAATTCTCCTCTTGTTTAAAGCTTTATATTTTAGATGCTGGAAGCTGTAATGCTTGTGAATTTGAATTACAAAATTTATTTAATCCTTTATACAATATCTCAAAAGTAGGAGTGGAGGTTGTATATGATATTAAGGAGGCAGATATGTTGTTGGTGACAGGGTTAATAACTGAGAATATGTATGATGAACTAACTCTTATGTACAAGCAACTGAAACAACCCAAACATCTTGTCTTTATTGGTGATTGTCCGTTAGGTGAATCTATTTTTAAAAATACCTTTGCCATTAAAGGTCATATCAAACAAGAGTTCTCCGTCTCTTATAGTGTTTTAGGTTGTCCACCCAACCCAAGAGTTTTGATGAAAGGATTTTTAAAGTATTTGGAGTCACTTTAAGCTTATTGGTGCAACTCAATTTTAATATAGTTAAACCATTTTATAAAATCGTGAGGGTCTTTATGATACCCAACCATTGTAGTAAAAATTTCTTCATTTTTATCTGTAAAATAAATGGCAGGGACAGCTTTTACTTTATATTTTGAAGGGTAGGTATCTATATCTCTATCTAAAAATAGGACAATAAACTCTTCATTTAACCGTTTAATGATTTCAGGATTTTTTAATGTGGTTTCTCGTAGTTTAGTACACCATCTACAGTACTTTGTCGAGAAAAGGATAAATACAGCCTTGTTTTCTGTTTTAGCAATTTTAAAGGCTTCCTCATAATTGGTATAGATTTCAGAGATTTCATCATGACTCATATGGGAAATTTTAATGATAGTAGAATTTTTATCTGTTTTAGATAATTTTTTATTCTCTTCTTTATGGTTGTTACTACAAGATATAAATCCGAATAACAATAGAAGAATGAAATATTTTTTCATTAAAAAGTCCTTATTTTGTTAATTTTACTATTATACATTATAGGGACTTCCAACTTTATTTTATTTTCATCTAAATTAAAAAAAAATCATTTAATTTAAATAAATAAACTTTAAACCTTGAAGATTAAGTATAAGTTTAATATAATTATTAATTAAAAAAATTAAGTAAGGTTTTATGTTATGAAAAAGATATGTCTATTATTTTTAGTATTGGGTTTTTTTAATCTCAATGCTAAAAACTATCAAAATAATGATTCTATAAAGAGATATGATAATCGTCAAACTCAATATCATTGGGGGATGCGTTGTAAAGATGGTTATCATATGCAACAAAATTTAAAAGAAGCGTTTAAGTGGTTTCATAAGTCAGCCTTAAAAGGTTATCTTCCCGCACAATATGAATTTGCGTTAATGTTTCATTATGGTCATGGAGTAAGACAAAATCGAGAATTGGCACGATTGTGGTTTACACGTGCTGCAAAAAAAGGGGATTTTCGTTCTCAAAGCATTCTTTACCGTTTTTATTCTGGACCAAAACCTCTTCAAATAAAACAATAGTATTCCCTTCAATATAATAAAAAATTTAGAATAATACGATAATAATTTGGATATCCTTTTATAATTTATTTTAAGGAATCTTTATGAAAGCTATCTCTAAAGAGTATGCACTCTTTATCTCTTTAATCACACTGGTACTTTTTACTATTTATGAACATACTTTAGCACAAACAAATACAGGTAATATCATCGGTTTTATAATTTTATTTGCTGTTATTATTTATGCTTCACTGGCTGTAGCTCATCATGCTGAGATGTTGGCTGAAAAGTTTGGTGAACCTTATGGAACACTTATTTTGACCATCTCTGCTGTTATGGTTGAAGTGATGATTATTGCCATTATGATGATAAAGTCAGAAAACCCAATCTTAGCACGTGATACCATTTATTCAGCAATTATGTTAGATATTAATGGGCTGTTAGGTGTGGCGGCGATTATTGGTGGACTAAAATTTGGTGAACAACCTTATAATGTTGACTCCTCAAACTCTTATTTGTCAATGTTGTTGGTTGCGATTGGTTTAGCAATGGTACTTCCCCATTTTATTGGTGAAAGTCAACAAGTTGCTTTTATGTGGTTTATTGTAGTGATGTTCCTATTCCTTTATATTGTTTTTACAAAAATTCAACTCAAAAATCATAATTATTTTTTTACCTATCAAGGGGAAGAGGAGTGTCAAGAAGATTCTTGTCTCAACCATTCAAGTATCAATGGTTTATATCATGCTATTCTCTTGCTAGTCTATATTGTTCTCATCGGTTTTATGGCAGAGATTCTTTCAGTTTTTATGGCACATAATTTAGAACACTTGGGATTACCTTTAGCTTTAGGTGCAGTGAGTGTGGCTATTATTTCAGCTTCTCCAGAACTCATTGTTGCCTTTAGAGCAGCCTTAAATAATAAAATGCAAACCGTTATTAATATTGCCTTGGGAGCTTCTTTAGCAACCATACTTTTAACTGTTCCCTCTGTTATTATTATTGGTCAAATAATAGGTATGCCAATAAATCTTGCAATCCCTCCTATGCAAGGTTTTTTACTTGGGTTAACCTTGGCTGTGAGTGTGGTAAACTTTAATGATGGAGAGACAAATGTTCTTGAAGGATTTTTACATTTTATTATTTTTATAGTTTTTGCATTTGTTTTATTTTTATAGAAGTTTTTCTTAAAAAAGGAGTTTTATTTATAAACTCCTTAGGATAAAGTTTATTCTATTATGTTTTTTTATGTTTTTTATTGTATACTATGGTTAAATTAAAAAAGAAAGCATATATTATGAATTATTTAAAAACTATATTTAGACCCTCTTTTATTAGACCTTCCCTTCTTACATTACTTTTAATCAATCCTCTTTTTGCAACACAATATGAAGATGCTGAAGATAAAAAAACATCTGGCTGGGTAGTTTATGACAATACCCCTTCTGGTGCAACCATTACAAATATTATGGATAATCAAAAAAACAGTAGAGTTATTCAGTTAAAAGGTAAAGGAAGATTGAACAGTTATGCACTGGGTGCAAAATCAGGTAATCGAGCTTGGAACGATACAGATGCAAAAACATTACAATGGTCAATGAATGTTGAAGGTAAATATAAACTTTATATTTATATAGATACAACAGATGGATTACGTTACCTTTACTACTCTTATCATGATAAAGATAAAGGGTTAATTTCCCATAAATATGTTCATCACGGATTAGGTAGAGATTCAAAAGATGGAGAGTGGCACACCTATACACGAGATTTAGAAAAAGATTTAAAGAAGTATGAACCAAATAATAGTATTGTCGCTGTCAATGGTTTTAGATTTCAAGGAGATGCTAAAATAGATGATATCAGTTTGTTAAGTGATAATGACAACGCTGACGATAATAACAATCAACATGACAACGATAATGACAACGCTGATGATAATAACAATCAACATGACAACGATAATGACAACGCTGATGATAATAACAATCAACATGACAACGATAATGACAATGCTGACGATAATAACAATCAACATGATGGTAGTCAACTGATTGTTCCTAAAGATTATAAAACTTTAAGAGATGCTGTAGCTCATGCAAAAGATGGAGATACTATTATTTTAAATCCAGGAACTTATTATATATCGGATATTATCAAAGTTAAGCAGAAAAACTTAACAGTTGCTTCTAAGTATTATACTACAGGAGACAAATCTTATGTTGACCGTACTGTTATTAAAGGTGTAGGATATAAAAATTCTAAAAGATTTTTAGAAGCTGAATCAAAAGATTTAAGATTTATAGGTATTTCAGGTGAAAATTTTGGAAAATTTATTGTGTTTCAATATGGTAACAAAAACTTAGTAGACCATTGTAAACTAACAAATATTGATGGCGATGCAGTTAGTTTTGACGCTACCTCAGGTGGAAAAGTTCTCCATACTTTTATTGATTTAGCAGGTGATGATGCGATTGATGTGGACAGTAAAGTTCAAGGGGAATTCGAATTTGCATATAACACAATACTTCATTCTCATGATGATGGAATCGAGATTCATCTTTGGAAAGATAAACGACATAAAATTGTAAATACCATGCATTATAATATCCATGATAATGTTATTAACTTTTCACATAAAGATGCAATTCAGTTGATTGACTATAAAGATACAACCAATCGTACATTTAATATTTCAAACAATACTTTTTCTCATAATGGACATGTAGCGATAGGGGCGATTTTGAAGAAAACAAATCACTCTTTGCCTTCAACAAACTTCTCAGGAACAGATATGAAAGAAAAAGTTGAAATTTTCAATAATTTATTTGATGGTAATAGATATCACATTCTTGGAGGAAGCAATATGAAAGTAAAAGGCAATACTTTTAAAAATGCATCAAAAGTAGCAATTAAAAGAGTAAAAGGGAAAAGTGTTATTAAAAATAATGTATTTTTGAATAACAAAGTTAATCGTTTAGATAGTAATTAAAATAAATAGGAGCTGGATTATGAGAAAGATTAAGTATTTTATATTATCGTTTTTGCTTATGACAACCATTGTTCAAGCTACAACTTATGAGAATGGAGAGACTAAAGGGACAAAACGATGGCATGTTCTTAGTTCTTTCTCTGCTGGAACTGTTTCCAATGTTTATGATAAAAATAAATCAAGTCATGTTATCTCTTTTCAAGGGGAGGGTACAAAAAGTGCTTATATGTTAATGACAAAGGAGGGTACTTCATGGAATAATGAAAAGGAGCATATTCTTCATTGGCAGATGAAGTATCATGAAGATTTTGTTATTTTAGTGGGGGTAAAGACAGAAAAAGGGAAACGATATCTTATCTATACTCCAGGGATGAAGAATGGTTATATGCAGTATGGTTTAGGCGTTGAAAGTACCAGTGGAACTTGGCAAAGATATACTAGAAATTTAGAAAAAGATTTAGAACGATTTGAAAATAATAATCATATTAAAAGTGTGGAGACTTTTGTCATACGAGGTAATGGAAGTATTGATAATATTAAAATGATGAAAAAACATTTTACAAAAAAAGATATGATTAAAAAAGAAAAAAAGAAAACAAATCAGAAAAAAAAACCTTCTAAAAAAAAGAAAACTTCAAAGAAGAAAAAAGTCTCTAAAAAAAAGAAGCCTATAAAGAAAAAGAAAATTTATAAAAAGAAGAAAGTTTCTAAAAAAAAGTTGTCTAAAAAAAATAGAGAACAAAATATGAAAAAAAAGAAAATCTTAAAAAAGGAGAAAGATAATCATACGCCTGTCATTCATATTCAAGGAGATAACCCTTTATTATTAGAAAAGGGGGAAAAATTTGTTGATCCAGGAGTAAGTGCAACAGACAAAGAAGATGGTTCTCTTAGCGTGACCAGTCGAGAAGATATTGATAATCGAAAAGAGGGCAGATACAGTGTTATTTATATCGCTACAGATAGTCAAGGAAATTCAGCTGTAGATACACGTTATGTTGAGATTGGAAAAGGGGGAGTTGCGGTTGAAGAGGAGAGTCGTAGCACTAAGAAAGAATCAGTAGTTGAACATGAAGAGGAGGAGAACAAAGAACTTATAACGGAAGAAGAAGATGAGATAGAGTTTAAATTAGAAGAACGGGAACTTGAAATCTCTGAATGGGAAAAAGAGTTAGAACTTAGAGAGAAAGAAATTTCTCAAAGAGAGGAACAAATACAATCCTCTATGCAAGAGTAAAGTACAATCCAAGGGTGATTTTTTTGCTCTTTATGGTTAAAAATCAACATAAATAAAGAGTTTTTTAGCTAAAATTCGCCAAATTATAGACTCTATGACTCTTTAAGGGAATAGAGCTAACATCAAATAGTTACTTAACAAAGGAATTTTACACATGGCACACCATCAGTCAACGATTAAACGTATTAGACAAACTGCTAAAAGAACAGAGCGAAACAGATACTACAGAACAAGATTTAAAAACATTGTTAAAGCCGTAGTTGTAGCAGCAGAAGCTAATGATAAAACAGCAGCACAAGAAGCATTTAAAGTTGCTAATAAGCAGATTCATAAAATGGTAAGCAAAGGTTTTATGAAAAAAACTACAGCTGCTAGAAAAGTAAGTAGACTTAACATTCTTGTTAATAAAATTGCTGCATAAGTAAAACTTTCTTCACATAAAAGTTTCTTTTTTAGAAGCTTTTATGTCACCCTTTTCATTTTTACAAAATCCATTACTAGGTTTATTCTATGTTTAAAGAAAAACTGCAACCATTTATCGACAGATATAACGAAATTAATACCTTACTAAGCTCACCTGATATCGCTTCTGATATTAAAAGAATGACAGATTTAGGAAGAGAACAGTCTAAACTTAGTCAATTGGTAGAGAAAGCCAACCTCTATATTGAAACAGCTGATGCCATTGTAGAAAATAAAGAGTTACTGGGTGATGCAGAACTTGGTGATCTTGCAAAAGAGGAGTTATTGGAGTTAGAACCGTTACTTCCTCAACTTGAAGATGAGATTAAAGTTCTTATGATTCCCTCTGATCCTAATGATGATAAAAATATTATTTTAGAACTGAGAGCAGGGGCAGGTGGAGATGAAGCTGCGTTGTTTGTTGCTGATGTGTTTAAGATGTACTTACGTCATGCAGAGCTTGTGGGTTGGAAAGTTGAGATTATCTCCTCTTCCGATGGAACAGCAGGTGGATACAAAGAGATGATTGCTCAGGTAAGTGGTGAAGGTGTTTACTCTCAACTTAAATTTGAAGCAGGAATCCATAGGGTTCAACGTGTCCCCGATACAGAGACTCAAGGTCGGGTACATACTTCTGCCATTACGGTAGCTGTTATCCCTGAAGTGGATGATGTTGAGGTTGACTTAAAACCAAATGACATAAAGATGGATGTTTACCGTTCAAGTGGTTGTGGTGGTCAATCGGTTAACACCACCGATTCAGCTGTACGTTTGACACATATCCCCACAGGAATTGTAGCAGCGATTCAAGATGAAAAGTCTCAACATAAAAACAGAGACAAAGCGATGAAAGTTCTTAAAGCAAGGGTTTATGAAGCACAGCTTCAAGCACAACTTGATGAGACTTCAGCTCAAAGAAAATTACAAGTGGGAACAGGTTCCCGTTCTGAGAAAATCAGAACCTATAATTATCCTCAAAACCGTTTGACTGACCATCGAATTGATTTGACGCTTTACTCTTTAGATAGAATTATGAATGATGGGACTTTAAAATTAGTACTTGACCCACTCAATGCTCATGCACAAGCAGAAGCAATTCAAGAGGCTGGACTCTAATTATCTTTTCTCTTTCATTTTCAATATACTTAATATTTTGAGTATTTGAAAGTGAAAAATAACTACTTTTATTCTCTCCATTTCTTTGAAATATCATGAAATGAACTTCTTACTTCTAAAAAGCTATCAACTAGAATAGGATTAAATTCTTTTCCTCTCCCCTCTATAATAATAGAATCAGCTTTTTCATAGCTAAATGGTTCTTTATAGCGTCTTTTACTCACCAATGCATCGTAGACATCACAGAGTGCCATAATTTGTGCTGAAAGAGGAATTTCATTTTCTTTGAGCTGACAAGGATATCCTGTTCCATCCCATCTTTCATGATGATAATAAACCACATCATGAACCATGGTTAAAAGAGAGTTTTGATCATAAAAAAATATGGCTTTATCAACAATTTTTTTTCCCATCATAGGATGTTGTTTTATGATTTTATATTCCTCCTCGGTTAACTTTCCATTTTTCTTTAAAATCGCATCAGGAATCCCTATTTTTCCAATATCATGTAGGGGACAAGCTTTACACAAATATTCTATAAAATGAGGAGTTACTATTTTTGGATATATTTTATTTTGATAAAGAGCAGTTGCCAATGATTTTGCATAATATTTGGTTCTTAAAATATGTTCCCCTGTCTCTTTATCATGTAGATTTACCAAGTAAATCATATTTTCCAATGCCGATTCATGTGCTTTTTCTAAATCTAAATGGATTTTTTTAAGTTCTATATGCCGAATAATAATTGCAGAAGGCAAAAGGAAACTTAGTCCAATAAAAGTAAGCCATTCTTTAGATTTGTATTGAGATATATGTAAAGTAACAAGTAATATTAAGAGTAATATTAGTAAATAAGCATATTTGAAATTTTTCATTATATTCTTTAAATTTTTTTTAATCATATCATATTCTATAATATGAAGAAAAGAGATAGTTAGATTTATCTACCAAATCTATTTTAAATGTTACTGATTTATTCAATTAGTATTAAAAAATAAATAAAAAGAAATATATTGTGTTTATTTAAGGAAAAGTGTGTAAATGAGTCACATTTTCTTAATGGAGTTTAAAGAATATCTCCTTTAAATTCCATTAATTTTTTTATTTGACCACTTCAATATTGGTAATAAGTTGTTGATTATTAATTTTTTCTACAGTGAGAAGGTGTTTACTTATCCCTTTTAATTCTTTTTTACCATTGGAAAGTATGTAATTAAATACAATTTTAACTTTAGTAAAAATATTATCTTTAGAGTCTATCACTTCAACATTTATATTGTTATAGGTTCGTTTAGACCAATCTTTAAAATAGTTCTTTTTATCAGCCAATAAAAATCCTTTAGAGGCATTTTTCTTTCTATAATAGGTTTGAATAGGGTAGTTAAAAAACTCTACAAAGTCATCAGGATTATTGGAGGTCATCTCCCTGTGATAAAGTGCTAAAACCAATTTTTTTGCTTCTTCATCAAAACTTATTTTAGGGGTAGAAATCTTTCTTTCTCGACTTGTATTTAACTCTTTAACCACTATCTGATTTGCCTCTTTTGCGTAGTCATTGATTCGTGTATCGTACATCGCTTCGGTGATGATGGCAGGAAGTTTACACTCCCCCTCTGAAGTTACGATAAATGGGGTGAAAATAACCCCTTGATTTTCTACAATGATATATTTTTTAAGTTTGCTGTCCCACTTATGTTTTTTCTTTAGGTTAATGAAGTTTAGTACTCTGTCATCACGAATCTCTCGGTATTCTTGCTGAATATTTTCATTTTGAAATATTTCCTCTTGACTATTAATATTGTTATTAACGATGTTTAAACAAGCAGGGACGCGTTGAGAGACAACAACATTTTTTATCTCTCCATAGTTAGCGATTCTAACTTTTGAATAGATTTTATCCCCTGGCATAAGGTCTTGTAGGTCTATGTTGTCTCCATCTTCATCTATAAATTGACGTGTAATACTTAACTCTTTGGTTGAGGATAGAGTATTTTTTATCTTTTTCGGGAGATTTTTTATCAGTTCAACAGAGTAACTCATGGCAGAACCATTAGGTGAAAGGGTGATTTTTGAACTTTCTAACTTATCTATATTGATAGTCATTGGTTGTGTATAGTTAGCTTGTTTGCCATTAATTTTTACATCAACATCTAACTTTGAACTTTTTGGTTTTCCAAGGTAAGTAGAGATGGCTTTTAATGCCACCGCTTTACTCTGTGTGGAGTAGAGGTTTGAGAACTCTTTTTGGATGGCAATTAAATCTTTTGCCTCTTTTTTGAAATAAGCTGTTTTGATGGTGAAATGCAAGAACATGTCACGTACATTTGATTCAAAGTTACCTGTTCTATTTCCATAAGTTTTATTGGCATATCGTGCCAAGTTATGGGTGTTTTTGTTGTAGAGTTCATTGGCTATTTTTGTCTTCCCTTGCATCTTTAAAATGGCAGCCATATAGTAAGTAGACAAGAAGTGACCTTTATAAATCTTTTTTTCATAAAGCATGTTGGCTGTACTTGGTTTTAGACTTTTATGTTCAGCCAAAATAAATCCAGCATAGATACGATGAAAATTACTGTATGAAGCTTCATAATTGTCATTTTTTGTCGCAACTGCTTTGAGCATTTTAATGATGTTCTTAATAAAGGTATCGGTTATCTCCACACCATCTCTTTTGAGTTCTAAAAGGGTTTGTGCAGCATATAAGGAAGCGTAAGCGTGAACATAATCTCCCCCTTTCCAGTAGTTGAATTCACCATAATAGTTTTGCATATTATGGAGTTTTTTAACCCCTTGCCGTATAAAGTTTTCACTCTCACCTACGAGTCTATCTTTTTGTAAAAATGGTTTAGCATAGTGCATCGCTGAGATTTTAGATGAGGTTTGTTCGGCACAACCATGTGGGTAACGAACCAAGTATTTAAGGTCATCCCTTAATGCGCCAATAAGGTTATTTGAAAGTGTTATCAACACTTTTGCATCGTTATACTCTTTGGGAGGGGTAAAGGTTTTACTTTTGCTAGAAATCCCTTTAAAGGTATGGGTTGAGAGGGAATAAGGGGAGTAGATAGGAAGCTCTACACTTTTTGTAATCGGTTCATTCCCATTTTTTGCTGTGAGGGTAATACGCCCTTTACCAAACTTTTTAGCATAAAGCATGGTATTAATAACTTTTGAACTGTTGGGTGCTAGGGTGATATTTGAATCTTCTAATACCAAAGATAAGTTATCGGAAAGAGAGGTAGAGAGGCTAAGTGTTTTTGCCTCTTTTGTGGTATTAAAAATCCGTAAAGGGACTTTGATTTTGTCACCTACAAGGGCATATTTAGGATAAGATGGCTTTAACATAATGTCATCTTTTATATGGATATCTTGTTCACTCACCCCGATGCTATCATTGTTAATCGCTACAGCGACAACTGAAGCTCGACCATTGAACTCAGGAACATCTATGGTGATGGTTTTCTCTTTGTCCGTTACATCAACTATACCAGACCAAATCATAAATGGTTTAATCCGTTTTCCCAAATCAGGAGCTAAGTGTTTTTTCTTTTTAGATAAGATATCACCAGCCCCAAAATCTATAAGTCTCCCCTCTGCAATGTGGGTCATAAGCTCATCATACATGTCGTAGTAACTGATGGCTCTTTTTGCTGGGTCATTAAAGAAAGCAAAAGGTTCAGGTTTTTTCTGTTCTACCAGTTGTAAAATTCCTCTGTCCACAACGCTTACAAGCACTTTTGCAGGTTTATCGGTAAGGATTTTAAGTGCTAACGAGGTTTTTGATTTACTAACAGTGGGTGCTTCAACTGTCACTTTAATCTTATGCTCATCACGATTTGGTTTAACAAACTTGTATCCTCTTGCTCTAAATGGGATAAGTTTAGAGGGGGAATCAGAGGCTCTAAAGGCTGTAGCATGAATATGTAAGCCCCGTTTGACATCAACCTCTATGGGTAGGGTTATTTTGCTCACCCCTTTATCTATCTCTACTTGTCGGTAAAGTACCACTTTATCAGACTCTAAGGTGAGTAGAAGTGTCCCCTCTAAAATAGGTGATTTGATAGAAACTTCAATATTGTCACCTTTTTTATAGAGTTTGTCTTCAAAATTAATCTCCACCGATTTTAAGTTATTGCTTGGGGAGATGTTTGAGTAAGACCACCACCAAACATCAAACTCAGTGGAGCTAGAGTGACCCCCTAAACGGTCATGAACCTCTATAATATAGTCACCATTATCATGGATATTTTGTTTAAACTCTTCATTTGAATTAATCACAAAGTTTCCAACAACGGTTGTCTCTTTGTTCCAGTTATACTCCCCATCACTGTAGTCATATTGCCAATTTATTTTTTTGATGACAGCATAAAGTTTACGGTCAATAATCGTCCCTGTCACAGGGTCTAAAAGGACAGCTTTCCCTGTAAGTTGTTGCCCTTTTTCAAATGAAGTTTTATCAATATGTAAGCCGACCATTGCATTATAGGGATAGATTTTGATTTTTTTATAGGTTGAAACAGGTTGGGTATCATCCATAACCGTTACCCCTATCATCGCTTCCAGTATAGAGGGGACAGCTTGGGTAAGTTTAGGGGCGAGAATCAAAGAGGTTTTCCCTTTTTTATCGAGAGTAAATGCCTCTTCTATGTCAATATAAGATTGAACATTTCTTTTACTAAGTTCTGCATTTGAGAAATGGTAATTTTTATAATATTTATGTTGAAAATTTATAGGACGAGCATTGAGTTTAACCGAACCATTCAGTCCTGATGAGGGGCTTCCAAAGAGGTAAGAGGAGCTAATATTAAGTTCTATAAGTTCTGAGATTTGATATCTCTCTTTATCGGTTTGGAGATGATTTTCTATTTTAGGTGGCATAAAGGCTTCCACTTTTAGCTTTTTATCTCCAATAAGATGCTCCCCTATAAAGGCTTGAAGTAGATAGTTTCCTGTTTTATCACTGTTATCTAGTTGGTAGTTAAAGTCTATCAGCCCATATTCATCACTGTGGTAAACTTTTTCATGAAGTGTTTTTCCATACATCTCTCTAAGAACTATTTTGATGGGTAATTTATTGGCTGAGATAAAATCTCTATCTTTCACAGTAATCAGTGCATTAATTTTAGAGGCAGGGCGTAAGATGTTGGATTGAAAATAGATATGTGCTTTAAACCGTTCAGGGTTTGTTAAAATCGTATCGGAAGAGGGGGAATCAATAGCCCCTTGAAGGAGTAAAAAGTTTGTGTCATTGGATGTTTTTACTACAATCCCTTTAGGTTTTTTCTCTAAAAGATGGCTTTTTTCTATGATTGCAACACCATCTTCATTGGTTGTTGCTGTATCTATTAGGTCATTGTTGGGTGCAAAAATTTCAACCGTTGCATTGGCAACGGGTTTGGTTGTACTTAAAGAGAGAACCGTGACAAATGCTTGTTCTTTAGAGAGGTTAACTGAGATTCCTAAATCTGAAAGGAAAACAACTTTGGAGATACTTCTCTCTTTAATCTCATCCTCCTCTTCTACTTTACTTATCACTTCATTGTATCGTAGCGTTATCTTATAGACACCATAAGGTAACGCTTGTTTGAGTGAGCTAAAGGAAAATTTTTGTTTTAACACCTCATTTTTTTGATTGTTTAGGGTGATTTTTTTAGAAAATATCTCTTTTGAATAATAATCAACAGTTGAGAGTTCAGCCTCATTAAAGTTCATAAAATAACGTAGGTTATCATCAAGAAGACGCTCTATCACAAGGGTTGCTTTATCTATGTTGACCGATGAGAAACCAAGTTCCCCTGCATTTGAGATATAGTTTTTATCATTTTCAAAAAAGATACTTTTAGCACGGTCACCCGTTTCTACTGTATAACTTTTATCTTCTTTCAGTTCACGGTAAGTTTGAAGCCCTTTTCTTAGGGTGATTTTGTACTTACTATTGGGTTTAAAATCAGCTGATATCACATCGGTATAGTAGTAAGGGTCTTCTGATAAATAGAGATTTTCACGCATACGATAATTGATATATTTTCGTCGTTTTACAGTAAAATTGTCAATGCCCTCTATCTCTATAAACTTTTCAGCTCTATTTTCTAGGCTATCATTTAGAAAAATACGCAAGGCAAAACCACCTGTTTTCAATGCCACCATCTGTGGAGCATCGGTAATTTTCATCGCTTTTTTCTCTTTATTCAGTTCAACCTTTTCATAAAGCGTGTTAAAGCTTTTTTTAAATATTTTTTCAAGAGTAGTGTGGTGTTTGGTTTGAAGTTTTTTATTGATTTGAAGAGTAATGGTATTGTTTTGTATCGGTTCATTAATTTTTAAAACAATATTTTTTCCATCTTCTTGTAAAAGGGTGTATTTCAAATTGGTTTTGGAAAGTTTATTCACTTTTTGTAAAACAATACCCTCTGAAAGTGTTTTCTTCGCAATGGTATCTGAAAAACTTAAACGTAAAAGTTTTTCAGCTTTAAAATAACGGGCATCTTTCACTAAAAGGGCTTCTGTTTTAAATGAAAACTTCTCTTTATTGTAGTTACAGTTATAGGTTGTTCCACTGTAAAGAGACGTTTTGGGAATCACTTTTAATTTACTTTTTGACTCTATTTTGTAAACAGCGTCCAGTTTAGGGCTACAGGAGAGAAGAGGTTTATGGGTGTAGGTTAAGGTGTTGTCAAAAATATTGGATTGAGCATTGACCGTAAATGTATCAGATAGAGGAAGGGGTTGGTCTGTTACATTAAGAGTGTTTGCAAAGAGTAGGTTTGTTAAAATTAAGGGGAGAAAATATTTTTTCATGATAAACACTTTTTATTTATTTTAGCATAAAGTATAATAGATAATTATAAAACAACAGAGACTTTTATATTTTATTTTAACAAATTAGGTTGTTAAAATAGAAGAATCATTAAAAAAATAATTTTTTTTAACTAAAAATATATTTTAAACTTTTTTTTCATAATATATTAAATATTAAATAGGTATATTACATACAATAAGGAAGAAAAATGACAAATAATATAATGTTAACAAGTAATTTCTTTGAAAATGATATAAGTAAACTTGTTTTTACTGATAGTGAAAAAAATGAAGAGATGTCAGCTGAAAAATATAATTATTTAGCAACAGCATATTATCAGGATGGTTTATTTTCAAGAGCAATATCTCTTTATAAAAAAGCATTAGAGATACGAAAAAATATTTTTGGAGAAGGACATGCTGAAACAGCAACGGTCTATGCTAACTTAGCAGATGTCTATTTTTCGGAACAAGACTTAGAAAAAGCTTCTCTATTTTATAGAAAAGCATTGAATATTCGGATAGAGATATTGGGTGAATATCATATTCAAACAGCAGAAAGCTATTATGATTTAGCCTATTTTTATGCATCAAATGGTTCATTTGAAGTCGCTGAAACATTATTTGCTAGTGCATTAAGAATTAGAAAAAAATTATTGTCAAAAAATAGTCTTGATCTTGCGAGTAGTTATATGCATTTAGGGATGTGTCATTACCAGCTTTTTAATTATCAAAAGTCTTATGATTATTTACTAGAAGCTGTAAAAATAAAAGAGATAGTTTTAAGAGATACAGATGAAAATTTATTAATTGCAAAACAAAATTTAAAAGAGGTAGAAAAACATCTTTCTAAGGGTAATGAGGGAATATTTAGTAGATTAAAAAAATTATTTTTATAAGTTCTCCCCTTTTATCGAGAAGAAAATTAGGAATCTATAGGGACTCTTACACGGCTATTGTTTTTTAGCTAACATATGGAAGTCTCCAGCAATATCAGCAAGATACATCTCTAAATCTGTATATCCTGCATGGTTATAAACAACATAGTCTCCAAAAAGCCATTTTTTCTTTTTATGTACACTTTTATGATTTTTAGTATGAATAGGTAGATGATGAAGCTTTTCCCATGTATCAGGCATACCATCTAAATCATCATCAAATGTTTTTGGATTAATCTCTTCTGTTGTATTATCATTATAATTTGAAGGATAGTTAAAGGTAGATGAATCACCTATCCCTTTATCTTCAAAATGTTTTGTAAAGAAAGTTGCTTTTGTATTGTTTTTTGCCCATCTAATATACTTTTTATCTATATTGTCATCAATATAGGAACTTCCATTATTTCTAAATTTTACATTTCCTCCTACATTATTGAGTAGATTTTTTTTAACTTTAGAAGCAGGTAAAATAGAAATAGGGTAGTTCCCATTTGGGATTGGATTTTTTCTTAAAATGGCATTTTTAGAAGTTAAATGTTTTCTACTTGAATGGCTTACTTTACTATTCGTATAGTTAAATAACATCAGATATGGATTGGATTTAATATCTTCTGTTATGATATGTTTCGTACCATCTTCCTTTAAAAATAAATTGTTTTTTACATAAAAGTTGGCTTTTGAAGTTTTATGATTAGGAGTCTCTTTTGTTAAATAACCATAGAGATTTTTTGAAGTAAAGTTCATACTACTATTTTTATGATTTAAATAGGGGCGTAGTTGATAAACATTAGCGATTAAATCATTTTGTGCTGTACCTGCAAATCGTCCAAGTCTTTCTCCTGTATTATCCCCTTTAAATCCATAAACATAGTTGTTTATAATTCTAAATTTGGCATTTTTACCACCAGAAGTATTTGGAAATCTATGACTTTCCCCAATAAATGCATTTTTAAGAATGGAAAATTCACCCATATCGTTCCATTGAGCTGTTGTCATGGTATTACCATGATTACCCAGAGGGTCTTTGCCTAAAAGCATACCAACATTATGATTTTTTTGATACTCTTTTTGATATCTTTTTACAATTACATTTTTTGTTGGGCTTACAATATTTTCATGCATTAATGAACGTTGTATTGTAATATTTTCTAAAGTATTTTCACCTTTTCTATGAGAGTTACTTAAAATTATGAGTCCATAAGATGACCACCCCGAACTAATATGGTCAATAATCAAATCATTAACAGCCTTAAATCTAAGTGTTGGTTCTTTTCCATATTTCCCCCATTTTTTAAACCAATTCCAATTGTATCTGCTATCAAAATAGCGTAATATCATATTCTTTTGACTGTATACATTAAAATGACTAGCACCTTCCCCTTTTCGTTGAAGTCTTGCATCACTGTCTCTTTTAGCACTATGTGCTAAATGTACACCACCTTTGTCATTGGCTGTTTGTCCTGCTAGTGTAAAGTTACTATATTTGTAGGAGTTTCTATTTCTTGTTGAATTTTTATCACCAAGAGTAATTCCATTATCTATGTTAAATCTACCACCAATAGCAAAAACAATGGTTCTTTTTCCTGTTTGTTCTAAAGCCCACTTTAGGCTTCCTTTTCCTATTGCTTTTCTATTTGTCACATAGATAACATCTCCAAAACGTCCACCAGAAGCCTTAGCCCCTGCACCTTCAGCTGTAGGGAATGCTTTTAATTTTTTTAGAACAATTACTTTTTTATTAGATTCATTACTGAGTGTTTTTATATCATCAAAACTGGCTGACCCATGAAACTTAATACCCCTTATGTATAAAAAATTATTATTGGGTTCAAACTGTTTTAAATCAACTTTAATGTTTCGTGTAAAGGTGTGCCACTTTCCATCTTGCATTTTTGATTTTAGACCAAATTTAATCTTAAATTTCCTTCTAGAGTCAATTCCTTTATCTTTATCTCTTGGCGAGTAGGTTAAGTATCTAAACCCTTTGGTTGTCTGTATGACAATATAAAAAGAATTCCATTTATCTGCTTTCATTTTCCATTGCAATATATGATTTTTATCTTTCCAACCTAAAAAATCTACACCATTACTGGTCGTCCCTGTTACCTTAATGACACGACCTCGATGTGTATCTTTGACATTTTCAATTTTTGTACCATGTGGATGGTTATCGTAGATATGCCAACCTTTTGTATTGCCATCACTGGCATTTTCATAAAGAGTATCAGCATAAGTAGTTGTTGAGATAAGAGCTAAGGAAAGTATAGAATACTTAATATTTTTTATCATTGCATAATCCTTTTTTTAATTATGATGAGACGACTATCCAAAGAGAATAGTCGTATTTTTATAGGGGTTTATTTAAATTGAGAACATAATTCTTGTCCATCGGCTCTATTGGATTCACAAGCTAAGTCTTTTACCCAACCAGCTACTATGTTTGCACCTATTGGTGAAAGATGTACTGGATCTTTATCGGTACTATTTTTATAGGTATGTTGACAATCCCCAAATCTATATAACTCATTTTGATTAAGTTTTGCAAATTCACTATTCGTTTTATTTACTAAATCTAAAAATAAAACATCTGGATTATTATGTACAGTATTCATCATAATCTTTACATCCCTAGGAGCTGTATTGTTTTTATGTGTATCTACAGAACTGAGTAAGACAGGGATTAAATTTAGATTTTTAGCAGAATTTATATACTGTTTAATTTTATTTTCAAAGACTTGATAGTTCATATTTTTACTATGTGCACCAAATTGAATTAAAAGAAAACTTCCTTTTGGAGCTTTTTGCATAGCATGATAGGTACTATCCCAGTTTTGATTTTCTCCTAATAATGTTTTATTATAATCTTTATTTTCATCAAACTCTATAGGATTTGCACCTGCACGTGCAAAATTATACACTTTGCTTTTGGAGTAATTTTGAAGTCTTTCTCCCCATCCAACTAAAATATTTTCAGGATTAGTTGCTCCACATGTAAGTACTCTATTATCATTCCATCCTTCTCCAATATTTACAGTAGATGGACCAATAATAAATATCTCTTTTTTAGTACTTGGAATTGCTGTCTCCCTCATTGTTTTAATATCATCAAAACTTGCTGTTCCTCTAAACTTAATACCTTGTATATAGAGATACTCATTATCAGGTTCAAATTTTTTCAGGTCAGCTTTTA
>Ga0256824_10000145_pt1 | contig 24930 bp, 24 predicted proteins | sample CV67metaG_FD_191570 | JGI IMG/M metagenome (GOLD analysis project Ga0256824, IMG submission 191570) | Hydrothermal vent microbial communities from East Pacific Rise, Pacific Ocean - CV67 | ecosystem: Environmental > Aquatic > Marine > Hydrothermal vents | place: Pacific Ocean: East Pacific Rise...
AAAAGGAGATGATGTCAAATTTGGATTAGATTATGAATCATTGACTAATACAAACCCAAATTTAATTTATGGAACAATTAATGGCTTTGGTGAAGAAAGTGAGCGTGTTGCGTATGATTTAATTTTACAAGCCGAAACAGGTTTTATGTCAATGAATGGTACACCTGAATCTGGACCTGTAAAAATGCCCGTAGCGTTAATAGATGTCTTAGCAGGGCATCAATTAAAAGAAGGTTTACTGGTTGCTTTAATTGATAGAATTAAAACGGGTAACGGTAGAAAAGTATCTGTTTCATTATATGAATCTGCAATTGCAAGTTTAGCAAATCAAGCAACAAATTGGTTAATGGGAAATCATGTTGCAAAAAGAATAGGGAGTACCCATCCAAATATTTGTCCTTATGGTGAATTGTTTTATACAAACGATAATCAACAAATTACATTTGCGATAGGTAGTAGTAAACAATTTAACAATTTATGTGATATTTTAGACTTGTCTCACTTGACAAGTGATAAAATGTTTATAGATAACTTTTCGAGAGTAAAGAATAGAGTTGCTTTAGAAAAATTAATTGCTAAAAAAGTAAATAAATGGAATTCAACAGATTTGATTGAAAAGTTACATAAAAGGTTTGTCCCTGTTGCTAAAATAAATACAATAGATGAAGTCTTTAAAAGTACGGAAGCTCAAGCTATGATTTTAAATGAAGAAATTGATGGCGTTAAGACACAGCGTGTTAAAACAGTTGTGTTTAAATAAAAAAAACCTTGTAAATCAAAAATGAAGTACAAGGTTTTAGTATTGTTTTTTAAATGAAATTTACATCTTCATAAAACCAACTTCAGCTTCAGTTAAATGTCTGTAATTTCCTCTAGGTAAATCTTTTTTGGTTAATCCGCCAAAGTATACACGGTCTAATTTTCTAACCTGATATCCAAAATGTTCAAACATACGTTCAACTATTCTAAATTTTCCAGACTGGATCTCAATTCCAGCTTCTTTTGGCTTACCATCTCTTACAAAATCAACTTTTTCAGCTTTAGCAAATCCACCTTCAGGTAATTCAAAACCCTCTACCATAGCTTTCATATGGTCAGTGTTGATGTTTTTTTGAACCTCTACATGATAAATTTGTTTCTTTGTATGACGTGGATGATTTAATTTCTTTAATAAATCGCTATCGTTAGTAAATAATATAATCCCCATTCCGTATTTGTCTAATCTGTCAACAGCAACAATACGTTCTTTACAAGCGTTAAAAACCAATTGATTTACAGACTTACGTCCCCAAGCATCTGTGTTACCAGCTACAAAATCTTTAGGTTTGTTTAGTATAACATATCGCTTTGTTGTTTGAGAAATAACAGCCCCGTCATATTTAACTTCATCAGTAGGTTTAACTTTGTAGCCCATCTCTAAAACTAATTCACCATTTATTTCAACTAAACCAGTTGCTATAAAAACATCAGCCTCACGTCTTGAGCAAATACCAGCATTAGCTAAGTATTTATTTAAACGAATATTTTCGCTAAAGGTAGGTACAGCATCACCTTTTCGCTTTTTATTTTTGAAAGCATCAGATTTGTGTACAAATTTAGGCTTAGATTTACTATCTCCCCTTCTTGACTTTTGAGCTGCTTTTTTTCCAGTTGCTCTTCCTCTTCCACTAGTATCTTTTTTTTGGTATGCACACATTACTTAATAATTTTGTACAAAGGTAATAAAATTCGGCTCAACATTTTGTAAGTTTGCAAACACAATTTATAATTATGAAGTTTTCTGACTATTCAATATCAAATGAAATAAAAAATAACCTTGACAAATTAGGATTTGTTAGACCTACTGATATTCAGTATAAATCTATCGCTCCAATTATGCGCGGTGAAGATTTATTAGCTATAGCTCAAACAGGAACAGGTAAAACAGCAGCTTTTGCAATACCGATATTAAATACAATCCACAGTTCTAAAATTTCTAAACGAACTGAAGGTATTAAATGTTTAGTAATGGTTCCTACTAGAGAGTTAGCAATTCAAATTACAGAAGTGTTTAATGAGATAGGTAAACATTTAAAAGTTAAAACAACATCAATTTTTGGAGGAGTAGAACAAGATAGCCAAATAGTAAGGTTAGAAAAAGGAATAGATGTTTTGGTAGCAACTCCAGGGAGAATGTTTGATTTTTTACATCAAGGACATCTTAGGTTAAACAGAGTAGAAACTTTGGTGTTAGATGAAGCAGATCACATGCTTGATTTAGGGTTTAAAAAAGACATTGAAGATGTAATTCGTTTTTTACCAAAAGATAGGCAAACACTTTTCTTTTCGGCAACAATTGATAAGACGATTAAAAAAACGGCTTATTCATTAATTAAAGGAAATGCCATTCATATTCAAATTTCACCAAATGATCCTGTCTCAAAAAATATTGAGCATTCAGTATCAAATATTAAAATGGATGATAAACGATTCTTTTTAGAACGAATAATTAAAGAGAATCCTCAAAGTAAGATGCTTATCTTTGTAAGAACTAAAGTTCGTGCAGAACGTGTTGCAGCAGCTATGAAGCGTGTATTTATTGATGCCGAAACAATTCACGGAGATGTAGATCAGAAAGATAGGTTTTTGGTAATGGATAGATTTAAAACTGGAGAAACCAAAATTTTAATCGCAACAGATGTTTCTGCAAGAGGGATTGACATTCCTAATGTTGAATTTGTTGTGAATTATGATATTCCTGAGCAACCTGAAAATTATGTTCATAGAATTGGAAGAACGGGTAGAGGGAAAATGAAAGGGTTTGCAATTTCGTTTTGTAGTAAAGATGAAAAGCATTTATTAGATGAAATTGAAAAGTTAATTGGTAAAACAATTCATTTAATTCAAATCAGTAAAGCAAACTACAAAGAAACGATTGATTTTAAGGTAGAAGAAGAAAAAGATGATTGGCAATCGGTTATGAATCAAATAGAAGAGATTGATAATGGAAGAAAAAAGAAAAAAAAGAGATAAAAAACTTTTTAGACTAAAAAATTATATATAAATTTGCACTCGCAATTAATGTATGCTATTTTGATAGTAAATAGATTAAAAGCAAAATTGTCTCATGGTGTAACTGGCAACACGTCTGTTTTTGGTACAGAAGAGTCTAGGTTCGAGCCCTAGTGAGACAACAAAAAAACAAAAAGCTTTACTTAACGGTAAGGCTTTTTTGTTGAAATAATCTTTAAGGCGAGAAGTTTATATTGAGTGAAGAGTTACGAAATCGAAATGAGCCCTAGTGAGACAACAAGAAACAAAAAGCTTTACTTAACGGTAAGGCTTTTTTGTTTTAACGCAATTCAAACAACGATTATTACATATTAAAATTATCTTTGTTAAAAATAGATTTATTCTATTAATTTTATAAAAAAAAGAGTTTATGAAGTATTTAATAGTGTTTTTAATTATTTTAACAGGGTTTACGTGGTCTTGTGACACAAAAGTAGCTACAGATGAAACAGTTTCTAATCAAGATTCAGTTATAGTAATAGTAGATTCATTAAAGTTTTTAACTGACAATATTCAATCCAATTCAAATGATTCAAAAAAATGGTTCTTAAGAGCAAATTATTTTTTAAGACAAGGAAGTATAAAAGATGCATTAATAGATATGCGATCAGCTGTGAGACTTGATACCAATAGTGTGGTATATAGAAATAAGTATGCAGATTTATTAGTAACTACTTTAGATATTGAAAACGCATTAGTAAATTATGAAAAAGTACTAGCTATTGATTCAGTAAATACTGGAGCTTATTTAGGGATGGCAAGAGTTTATGCATTAGTAAACAACCCAGGGATGGCAACAGGATATTTGCAAAAAGCGTATGAAATTAATCCACATTTAAGTGAAGCCTATTTTTTAGAAGGGATGATATATAGGTCAGATTATGAAGAGACAGGGAGAGAAGAGAGTATTAAAAGGGCGTTGTCATCTTTTCAAACCGCAGTTGAACAAAATCCTGATTATTATTCAGCATATATTCAAATGGGTGTTATTAATCATAAGATGAAAAATGATATTGCGTTAGATTATTTTAATACAGCAATTAGTCTTGAACCAAAAAGTACTGAAGCTTGGTATAATAAAGGAAAGTTTTTTCAAGATAAAAAAATGTTTGATGAAGCAGTACATTGTTATAGGCTAATTACTGATATTGACTCATTATATACAGAATCATATTATAATCAAGGTTACATAAAGATGATTTTTGAAAATGACTTAGACAGTGCTATTTACTTTTTTGACTATGTAATTCAAATTGATAGTTTGCATTTATATGCTTATAATAATTTAGGTTTATCTTTAGAAAGAAGTGGAGAAATAGAAAAAGCCAAAAATGCCTATAGAAAAGCAATTGACATTAATCCAGATTTTAAATTGGCTAAAAATAATTTACGAATTATAAGTAAATAATAATGGGTTTTAAATTCGATTTACGTCACCCAAAAGTACAACAAAGTGTTTTAGAAGTTGTATTCCCATTAGCAGGGTATTTTTTTTGGGATTGGTCATTATTAATAATTGTAATTTTTTATCTTATTGATTGGCTCGCATCACAGGTGATGTACACCTTTAGACTGAATAAAGTAAAAACTCAATTTAATGAAAGTTTCGGGTGGGTGTTACCTGTCTCAATAGTAGTTTTTATTGTGCTTTTTTTAGCTACTAATCTATTTTTATATAGTTCATTTGATTCTATTTATGAACTAATAAAAGATTCAAATTTGAATAATGAGATAGTAACTTTTTCAAAAGATGAATTATGGTATTTATTTCCTCTGATAATACTTTCATATTATATGATGGATAAAATGTTGTTTTACGTGCCAAAATATTTTACTAATTATTCTGTAAGACCATATTTGTATAAAAATATAGTTTCAAATGTAATAGCTACCGTTATTATTTTTTCAGGTGTTTTAATTTATTTAGTTATAGAAGTTTCAGATATTTTTACAATTGTATTGATTGTGTTAATCAAATTATTTTTTGATGTAGTGATTAAAAAGTATGGCATAAAAATGGATTAGCTCAACTTATAATTCTATATTTATAACCTATGAAAAAAATAATTTTTAGTTTAGTGATTTTGAGCTGTTTTTCAGGTTATTCTCAAAGTTATGAGTCTGATTTGTTTGAAGTGAAAGAAGAAAATACTTTAAAATCATTTAGAGATTCAGAGAATAAAAAAATGACAGTCAAAAGCTTTATTACAGTTGGTGGTAAAGACATTTTAGAGTATTCTGTAGAGTTTAAAAAGACGATATTTAATTCAAATATGTTTAATTTTAAATTAGATTACACTGACAACTATGTCTTTAACGATTATGACAAAGCAAGAGGTAGGTATAAATTAAATAACCTTGGATTAGTAATTGCTTATGAAAGAACTGACTTTGGTGGTAAAAAAGGATTGATTTTAGGAACCGAATACCATAACATTAATTATAAAGAAGGTATTGTTGCAGAAGACAGAATAAGGTATAAAGAATACTATAATGTCGGTTCGGTTGGAATGGATACAGTTGTAACAGTTGATTATTTAAAGTATGATGTTTCAATAAATGGAGATACATTAAAACAGAAAGAGATGAACTCAAGTTCAAATACCATTTTTTCACTAAAAAACAATTTAATACAAAAACAGACTAATGTAATCAAAGGTTTTTCATCAGAAGTGATTTATGCATATGATTCGTCAAATAGACTAATCCAGAAAATATTTCTTACCATTTCTAATGATACAAATGAATCTATAAAGAATACACTTAAATTGACTTATAATTCAGATGGGCTATTAAGTAAAACTGAGTTTTTTGATCAAACTAATACCATTTTAGAAAAAAAGATATTTTCGTATAAATAAAAATTAGTAATTAGTGAAATAGCTAATATTTAAATACCACTTCAAAGCTAATCTTGTTATTTGAAAGATTCAAAAAAGAATAATTTAATAATTAGTTCCCAATTTAAATCCAAATTTTACTTCCCTCAGAGCAGTTACTACAAATATCAATGGATTGTCTGTTTTTTAAAACCTTTTTTCTAAAGTCTGTATATAGACCAGATTTCCAAATGGTTTTAAATTCCGTTTGACTCAAGTCTCCCATTTGATACTGGGCATCTTTATCAAAACAACAAGGAACAATTTTTCCATCCCAAGTAAATACACAAGTACTCCATAATCGCCAACAATGGTTACTCATTTTGTTTTTAAGTCTGAATGTTCCGTTTTTTAATTTTTTGTAACGCGAGTATTTTTCATTTGAGGGTAGTAAAGAATTACCATTTTTGTAATCGTAAACTTGAATAGTTTTTAAGTTTAAATTGTCTGCTCCGTATTGATTTTGAATCGCTTTAATATCATCAATTTGATGCTCATTTTGTTTAGTAACAAGATATTGTAAAGTAACTAAAGGATGTTTACTGTTACGTTCTAATTTTACATCTGAGATGTTTTTTAAACCATCTAAAACAGTTTTTAAGTCACCTTCAATTCTATAATTAGAGTAGGTGTCTTGTGTTGTACCGTCAATTGAAATAATTAACTCACTTAAACCCGAATCAATAATTGAATGTGCAGTTTTGGTGGAAATAAAATGTGCATTTGTTGAGGTTAAAACATAAATATTTTTTGCTCGAGCTTCTTTTACAAAATCTAAAAAATTAGGGTTTATAAAAGGTTCCCCTTGAAAGTAATAATTTATGTATTGCAAATTCTTTCCTAAATTAGAAAGTATCTTTGAATTGACGTCTGCTTTTAAGTTACCTGTTGGTCTTGTAAATTGCCTTAACCCACTTGGGCATTCAGGGCATTTTAAATTACAAGCAGTGGTAGGTTCAATCGAAATTGCGATTGGTGTTCCCCAATGAAATGGCTTTTTGAGTACTCTTGATAAATAAAATGATAACTTGAGTAAAAATACATTCCATATTCTACTTAGAGTCAGTCCTTTTATAATTTCAATGTTTCTACTAGCCATTAGTTGTTTTTAACAGACCAAAAATACATTATAAAATTGTGATTGTTAATTTTTTAAATTAAATAATTACATAATTTCAAGAAAACGATAAAATTCAATACCTAAGTCTAAAAACAATCTTGCTTTGTGTGTCTCAAACTCTTATCTCTTTTAAACCAAACACTTCAATCTTAGTACTAATATTTAATAGCTATACGATTTAACAACTTATGCATGTTGCTTCAATAAGGCAAGTAAGTCTCTTTCTTGAACCACACCTGACTGTCTCCAAACTTGTTCGCCATTTTTATATAAAATCATTGTAGGAACACCTCTAACACCTAATGTTCCAGCTAAAGGTTGATTTTTATCTACGTCAATTTTAACAATTCTAACGTCATCACCAGCCTTCTTAGCTACTCTTGCAATAATTGGACTTAACATTTTACAAGGTCCGCACCACGTAGCGTGAAAATCAACTAATACTAAAGGTTTACTTTTTAATAACTCTCCAAACTTACTCATACTAAATTATTTATTAAAGTTTTCTTTTTTACCGTAAGACGAAAACATATTCATCCAAATTAATCTACTTGTTCTAAACGAAACAGGCATGAAAATAAAAATACTCGAAATAGTTGCTAAGATGTAATAGTAGTATTCAGTTTTAGGGAATAATACATAAATAGCCATAAAAGTGGCAACAGCAAAACCAATAGATAAGCCATAACTGACATACATAGCACCATAATAAAATCCGTTTTCAATTTCATATTTATGACCACATTCAGAACATACTTCATTGTCTTTGTCAAATTGTTTTAAAGCGTAAGGGTTGTTTGTTTTCCAATAATCACCTTCATGACAAATGGGACATTTACTTTTAACAATACTATAAAATTTTGAACCTTTTGTTGTTTCTAACATCTGTTTTTGTTTCTATTACAAATTTACTATATATTGATGAACTCAATCGTGAGTTTAATCACAAAAAAAAGAGGATGTAAATTTTACATCCTCTTTTTAATATAGTTTTGAAAACAATCTCACAAGTATTAGCTACTTGACTTAATTGTCTATTTTACTTAAGTAAACCTCTCGAAATAACAATTTTTTGAATTTCAGAAGTACCTTCATAAATCTGAGTGATTTTAGCATCTCTCATCATTCTTTCAACATGGTACTCTCTTACGTAACCATATCCACCATGAATTTGAACTGCATCAGATGTTACTTCTTGGGCAATTTTAGAAGAATATAACTTTGCCATTGAGGCTGCCATTGCAAAATCTTTCCCAGCATCTTTAAGTGATGCGGCTTTTAAGCATAATAACCTTGCAGATTCTACTTTAGTAGCCATATCAGCTAATTTAAATGCGATAGCTTGATGTTTGTAAATTTCTTTACCAAATGTTTTTCTTTCTTTAGAATATGCAATTGCTAAGTCTAATGCTCCTGATGCAATTCCCATAGCTTGAGATGCAATTCCAATACGTCCACCACCTAAAACAGACATTGCGAATTTGAAACCGAATCCATCTTCACCAATTCTATTTTCTTTTGGGATTTTAACGTCATTAAAAATTAATGTATGCGTATCAGAACCTCTGATTCCCATTTTATCTTCTTTTTCTCCAACAATAAAACCATCCATTCCTGCTTCAACAATCAAAGCATTAATTCCTCTATGACCTTTTTCTCTGTCTGTTTGAGCAATTACAATGTAAACACCAGCTGTACCACCATTAGTAATCCAGTTTTTTGTTCCATTTAATAAATAATGATCTCCCATATCTATCGCCATTGTTTGTTGTGATGTCGCATCAGAACCTGCTTCTGGTTCTGATAAACAAAATGCTCCAGTCATTTTACCTGTAGCTAATGGTGTTAAATATTTATTTTTTTGGTCTTCAGATCCGTAAGTTTCAAGTCCCCATGCAACTAAAGAGTTACAAACAGACATAATAACAGAAACTGAAGCATCTACTTTGGAAATTTCCTCCATTGCTAATACGTAAGAGATAGAATCCATTCCTCCTCCTCCGTATTTAGGATCAGTCATCATACCAAAAAATCCTAACTCACCTAATTGACGAACTTCCTCTGTAGGGAACCTAGCTTCTTTATCTCTCTCTCTTACCTCAGGCAATAATACGTTTTTAGCAAAGTCTCTTGCAGCATCTCTAACAGCTAATTGTTCTTCTGATAATTTAAAATCCATAATTTTGGTATATTTTGAGAAACAAAAGTAACATTTTTATTTAAATATCTGTAAGTTTGTATAAAGGGATTATCTGATTTTTTTTAACACTCTCTTTTATTATGCACGCTTAATAATATTTGAATGGTAAAAAAACGAACTGTTATAGGATTGATGTCAGGTACATCATTAGATGGATTAGATATTTGCGCGGTTGATTTCGAGAAGGTTGATTCAAAATGGAAGTATGAAATACAAGCTACAGAAACAATTAAATACTCTGAGAAATTAAAAATAAAATTTAATAAATTAACACTTTTTTCTTCCTTAGAATTATTAAAATTTAATATTGAACTTGGAGAGTTATTTGGAAAACTCACAAAACAGTTCATTGTGTCAAATAACTTAAAAGTAGATTTCATAGCAAGTCATGGTCATACGGTTTTTCACCAGCCAGAAAATGGTTTTACCCTACAAATTGGTAGTGGACAAGAAATAGCTAACATTACAAAAGTTCCTGTGGTTTTTGATTTTCGTTCAAAAGATGTTTCTTTGGGAGGGCAAGGCGCACCTTTAGTTCCTATTGGAGATAGATTATTGTTTTCTCAATTTGATGCGTGTATCAATTTTGGAGGTATAGCAAATATTTCTTTTGAAAAAAACAACCAAAGACAAGCATTTGATATTTGTCCATTCAATATGGGGTTAAATTATTTAGCTAATCAATTAGGAATGGCGTATGATGAGTCTGGTAAGGTAGCTATGAGTGGTGAGCTTATTATTGAATTATTGACGGAGTTAAATGGATTAGAATATTATGAACAAATTGCACCAAAATCATTAGGGATTGAATGGTTTAATGAGTTTTGTTTACCATTAATTCAAAATAATAAGTTTACAGTAGAAGATAGGTTACATACATTTTCAGTTCACATTGCTATACAACTTTCAAAAGTTATCAATTCTATCGAAGGGAATTCCGTTTTAGTAACTGGTGGTGGAGTATATAATTCTTACATTATTGAATTATTAAAAAAGAAAACTAAAAAAACAATAATAATTCCATCTAATGAAACAATAGATTTTAAAGAAGCGTTAATATTTGCTTTTTTAGGAGTTCTAAAAATAGAAGGTGAAATTAATGTATTGAAATCAGTAACAGGGGCAACTAAAAATTCATCTTCTGGAGTGATAGTTTACCCTTAAATTATTCTTAGTTTGACTATTCACTATTGAATCTAATTAACAAATTCTTGTCTAAAAAAATATAGATTTATTTTAAACAGTTATTGTCATCTTGAGTGATTTTAAATTCATTCGATAGAATTAGTATAAAATTGTATCGAAAGAAGACAATAAACAAAAATTCTTACTAATTTAGCACGTTTAAAACGTAAAATCATGATTAAATTACTAGAGAAGTTCGAGAATAAGCAACCAGAAATTGTATTTGAATGGAAGGATCCAGAAACTGAGGCAATTGGTTGGGTAGTTATTAACTCATTAAGAGGTGGTGCTGCCGGTGGTGGAACTAGAATGAGAGTAGGGCTTGATAAACGTGAAGTTGAATCATTAGCCAAAACAATGGAAGTTAAATTTACAGTTGCTGGTCCTCAAATTGGTGGAGCAAAATCTGGAATTAACTTTGATCCTAAGGATTCTCGTAAAGAAGGTGTATTAAGAAGATGGTATGCTGCGGTTACTCCATTATTAAAACATTATTACGGAACTGGTGGTGATTTAAATGTTGATGAAATTCATGAAGTAATTCCTATGACGGAAGATTGTGGTGTTTGGCATCCGCAAGAAGGTGTGTTTAATGGACATTTTCAACCAAGAGAATCACAAAAAATTAATAGAATTGGTCAATTAAGACAAGGTGTATTAAAAGTAATTGAAGATACAGATCTAACGCCAGATGTAAATAGAAAATATGTAGTAGCGGATATGATTACTGGTTACGGAGTAGCTCAGTCAGTTATGCATTATTACTCTATTTGGGGTGGAGATATTAAAGATAAAAAAGTGATAATACAAGGCTGGGGGAATGTAGGTTCTGCTGCTGCTTTTTACTTGGCTCAATATGGTGCTAAAGTAGTTGGTATTATCGATAGAGTTGGAGGAGTTATTAACGAGAATGGTTTTTCTTATGAAGAAATTACTGAGTTATTTTTGACTAAAAATGGAAACGAATTAAATGCACCGAATATGATGTCATTTGATGAGGTAAATAAAGCCATTTGGGATATTAAATCTGATATTTTCTTACCATGTGCCGCTTCAAGATTAGTCACAAAAGACCAAGTTGAAAGAATGATTAAGTCTGGATTAGAGGTTGTTTCTGCTGGTGCAAATGTTCCGTTTGCAGATAAAGAAATTTTCTTTGGACCAATTGCAGATTATACAGATAATAACATTGCAGTGATTCCTGATTTTATTTCTAACTGTGGAATGGCAAGAGTATTTGCTTATTTAATGAGTAGTGATATTAAAGAATTAACGGATACTGGTATATTTGAAGATACTTCAAATATCATTAAAGAAGCAATGGTTGCAGCTCATACTAAAAACCCAACTAAAACAAATATTGCTAAAACTGCATTTGAAATAGCATTGAATAAATTAGTAAAATAAAAGGTTTAAAATCTAAAAAAGAAAACAATGAGTATAGAAGTTATAATAGTAATAGTCTTTATTCTTGGTTATGTTGCAATAACCACAGAGCATGCCTTGAAAATAGATAAACTAATTCCCGCATTATTAATGATGTCAATTGCATGGGCATTGGTGTCTTTTGGTATTGATGGGTTCACTAATTGGTTTGATTCTCACGAAAGTGCATTAATGAATGAACACTTCACAAGTTTAGACCATGAAGGAAGAATGCATTTAATGGAAGGGACATTACTTCATCATTTTGGTAAAACATGTGAAATCCTAATTTTCTTAATTGGAGCAATGACAATTGTTGAAATCATTGATCATTTTGAAGGATTCTCAACTATTAAAGGGTATATTAAGTCTAATAAAAAAAGAACTTTATTGTGGATTGTAGCTGTTTTAGCGTTTGTTCTATCTGCTATTATTGATAACTTAACGGCTACCATTGTTTTAATCACAATTTTAAGAAAATTATTAGCAGACCCTAAAGAAAGAATTTGGTATGCAGGTATGATTATTATAGCTGCAAATGCTGGTGGTGCTTGGTCTCCAATTGGTGATGTAACGACAACAATGTTATGGATGGGCGAAAAAGTAACAGCAGGTATGTTGGTGAAATTACTAATTGTGCCTTCTCTAATATGTATGATTATTCCTACATTTATAGCAAGTTTTTTACCAGCGTTTAAAGGAACATTTGAATCTCCAAAAGAAGAAGGTGAACCGAATTCAAAAGGAGCGTTAATGTTATATTTAGGATTAGGAATGATTGTTTTTGTACCAATTTTTAAAACCGTAACTCATTTACCTCCTTATTTAGGAATGATGCTATCTTTAGCTATTGTCTCTATGATAGCTGAAATTATTAGTCATAGACAATTTTCTTTAACACAATTAGATCATGCTAATAGTGAAACTAGTTCGCATGGACATCACAGTCCAACGTTTAAAGCGTTAGCTAAAATAGAAATGCCTTCAATTTTATTCTTTTTAGGGATATTAATGACAGTTGCTGCATTAGAATCTTTAGGGTTGATCTTTAGCTTCGGTCAAGATGTTCAAGCTTCAATGGATTCTAATGTATTTATTATGTTGTTAGGTGTTGGTTCTGCTGTTATTGATAATGTGCCTTTAGTTGCTGCAAGTATGGGGATGTATGATGTAAATGTTGTAGGAACAGATAATTCAATTTGGCATTTTATAGCTTATTCTGCTGGTACTGGTGGATCAATGTTAATTATTGGTTCTGCTGCAGGTGTAGTAGCAATGGGAATGGAAAAAATATCATTCTTTTGGTATTTAAAAAACATTGCTTGGTTAGCTTTAATAGGTTTCTTAGCTGGTGCAGCTGTATATTATTACGGTTTTGCAGGAATGGCAGTGTAACAAAATCAGAATTAAGACGTTAAATAATATACCTTATGTAATTTAAGGTTACAAAAATAATAAATATGAGTGTATTAGTATTATTACAAGAAAGTACTGCAATGATTGCAGACTCTTCAGCTTTAGGATTAACCGAGTTAACAAAAGAGGTTAGTGTTTGGGATTTAGTTATTGGAAGAGATTCTCAAACAGGAGAAATTAGTATCTCAAATTTAGTAGTAATGATTGCCTTATTTATACTGTCTATTATGACTGTATTTATTTTTGTTCAACGTTTTTTAGCGATTACTAAATCATCTAAGGATGAAAAAGATTTTATGCCAAGAGTTAAAGACTATTTATTGGCAGGGAAATTAGATTCTGCTATTGACTTATGTAATCAAACAGATAATCCTGCTGCAAGAATGGTGGGTAAGGGTATTTCAAGAATTGGTAAATCTCAACAAGATATCATGTCTTCTATCGAAAATGTTGGTAATCAAGAAATTTACAAATTAGAAAAAAGATTAGATTTTTTAAGAACTGCATCAGGTATCGCACCAATGATTGGGTTTTTAGGAACAACCTTAGGTATGGTTAGAGTATTTCACGCAATGAAATTTGAAACTTCAGTTGAATTATCAACTATTTCTGGTGGTATTATGGAAGCAATGATGACAACAATTGCAGGTTTAGTAGTTGGTATTATGGCTAAAGTAGCTTACAATTATTTAGATGCAAAAGTATCAGAAGTAATACATGATATGGAAGGTGCTTCAATAGAATTTTTAGATTTATTGAACGAACCTGGAAAGTAATTGTATTAACATTTAATCAGTATCAATATGAATTTAAACAGAAGAAGAAATAAAGGAGGCGATTCAGATGATGGTATGTCATCTATGACGGATTTAGTATTCTTAATGTTGATATTTTTTATCATTATGAGTACAATGGCTAAACATGCTTTACCTGTTGATTTACCTACGGGTAAAAGTTTACCAACAACTCAAAAAGATGCCTTAGTTGAAGTTGGAGTAAATGCTCAAAGCGAATATTTTTTAGATGAAAATATGACACGAATTTATTCATTAGAAGAAATTATACCTGTATTAGAAAGTAAAATTGCTGAACAAACCATTCCAGCATTAAAAATTAGTGGTGACAAAAAAGCATCATATGAATCAATTTTTAATTTAATTAGTACAGCTAAACAAAAAGATTGGAAACCAGTATTGACGTATAAAAAATAAATAATTATCCAATAAAATTAGGGAGGGCGAAACATGAATTATATAACATCATTAAAAGAAAAAGATAATAGAAAAGCATTGTACGCAGCACTTATTTTTATGATGTTGATGTTATTGTTTTTTTTATTAGTTAGTTTAGATGAACCAGACCCACCCTTACAAGAAGAAATTATTGAGTTAGAATTTGGTGGTGAATTAGAAGGTGGTAGTGCAGCAAGTGAACAACCAACTGAAGAAGTAGTTGAAGAAACAGTAACTGAATCAGCAAAACAAGTAGATACACAAGACGAATCACCTGTTGTAGTAGCGAGTGGTCAAGGTAATAGTCATACAAGTACAAATACACAAGAAGCAAAACCAGACCCTGTAGATAATTCATTAGGTTTTCCTGGTGGAGGTGGAGGTACTACAGGAGGAAACGGTAACGGAACTGGTTTTGGTGATGGAAATGGTGTTGATGGTGATGGTGGAACAGGTGTAGGTCCTGGTATGGGGAAAAACAATCTGAATAGAAAATGTATTGACAAAGGAGGTTTATCTGTTCAAACACAAGAAGAAGGTAAAGTAGCTGTTGATATTTGGGTAAATGATAAAGGAGAAGTCGTTCAAGTTAAATTTAATCCAAGTAAATCAAATTCACCTAGTAATTACTTAATAGGTTTAGCTAAAAGATATGCTAAAACTAGAATGTATGAAAAGTTATTAGGAGCGCCAAAACAATTTGTTGGTACTCAAGTTTATAATTTTACAAAAGAGTAGTGAATTACGACTCAATCATTGATTATTTATTCAACCAATTAGCAAATTATCAAAAAGTAGGAGCTAAAGCTTATAAACCAGGTTTAGATGCAATACATAATTTATTAAGTCAATTAAATAATCCTCATCAAGGCTTAAAAACAATCCATTTAGCTGGTACTAATGGGAAAGGGTCAACGTCACACATTTTAGCGTCTATATTAATAGAGAATGGCTACAAAGTAGGTTTGTTTACAAGTCCGCATATTAAAGATTTTAGAGAGCGTATTAAAATTAACGGACAATTGATTTCAAAACAATTGGTTGTTGATTTTGTTACCGAAAACAAAGTCGTGTTTGATGAATTAAATCCTTCATTTTTTGAAATATGCACAGCAATGGCTTTCACAATCTTTAAAAAGCAAAATTGCGATATTGCAATCATTGAAACAGGTTTAGGTGGTAGATTAGATTCTACAAACGTAATTCAACCAGAGGTATCTGTTATTACAAATATAGGAATTGATCACACTAACTTTTTAGGTACTACTTTAACAAAAATAGCAACAGAAAAAGCTGGGATAATAAAATCTAATATTCCTGTTGTTATAGGAGAGTTTAATGATGAGACTTTTAGCGTATTTCATGAAAAAGCTAAAAAACTTAACAGTCAATTATCGGTAACAACTCAAAGAAAAAACATTAAAACTGATTTGCTTGGACAATTTCAACAAAAAAACTGTTCTTTAGCACTTGAAACAATTTCTATTCTAAAACAAAACGGTTGGTTTATAGACGATATTAAAACAAATATAGCGTTAACAAGAGTAAAGATAAATACGAATTTCAATGGTAGATTAGATGAAATATCTATTAATCCAAGAGTAATTATTGATGCATCTCACAATACTGATGGTGTAAAAAATTTATTTAAAGAAATTGAGTTATTAGAATTTGAACATTTACATTGTGTTTACGGAACATCATCTGACAAAGATGTTTCTGAAATTATTAAACTTTTTCCAAAAGAGGCAACTTATTATTTTACAGAATTCTCATCAGAAAGAAGTCAAAAAATAGAAGTTTTAAAAAATAATGCAAAAAATAATAATTTAAACTTTAGTACATATTTAGAACCTAAAAAAGCCTTAAGATCTGCTAAACAAGTAAGTAAAGTAGGAGATTTAATAATTGTGTTTGGGAGTTTCTTTATTCTTGAAAAAATAATTTAATTTTTTTGGTTTTTTTCATTGTTTATAAAAAGATAGTACCTATATTTGCACCCGCAACGAACGAGTAGCAAATTAACATTTATCGGGCAATTAGCTCAGTTGGTTCAGAGCACCTCGCTTACACCGAGGGGGTCGGGGGTTCGAGTCCCTCATTGCCCACAGAAAAGCATTTCAATTTTGAAATGCTTTTTTTTTGTAATAAACTTTCCTGTTTATCCGTTTGTTTCGCCAAATAAATATCTGGTTAAGCCAAGATAAACCAGATCTGCCTCTCCTTTATGTCGTATTAAATTTTTATCGAAATAAAGTGAGTACGAGAGGGTTTCGATTACTATAGGATTAATCATCACAGATAACTATACTTTTACATTCTTTAATTACCTGTTTTTATGACCTTTTGTAATAATTAGGGAAAGAAGTGGATATGTATACAAGCTTTTTAAAAAAGTGTATATTTATTTGGTTCGGTTAATTTAGGTTTTCTACCAGTTGTTTGCTAAGAGGTCGAATATTATCAAAAAAGTATTCTGTAATGAATTTTGTTAATTTTTAATGCGATTGATTTATCTGTTTCTGCAACAAATAAATGTGGATATGCCAAAGTCTTTATTTTGTAAATGTTTGATAATTAACGGATTTACAAAGTTTTTTAGAAAACAAGATGTAAAAGTTTAAAGCACAAAAAAAGCAGTAACGTAATGTTACTGCTTTTTGCTCCTCTTCTAGGACTCGAACCTAGGACCCTCTGATTAACAGTCAGATGCTCTAACCAGCTGAGCTAAAGAGGAGTGTCAAGGTATCTTACGTTTCCTTAGCGGCTGCAAATATATATCAAATATTTTAATCTGCAATAAAAAATTGCAAAAAAAATGAAAACATTAAATAAGTTTTTTCTTAAGGATTGATAATCAACAGAAAGAGTTTAAAATAAATCTTCTTCAATTGAATCTACGGCAGTATTAGTGTTATCACAATCGTTAATGTCTTCACATTCTTCTTGAAAATTACTGTCTTCTGTAGGTTTTGGATTATTTACCTGTGATCCAGGTCTTAAAATATTTGTTTTAGAAACGTTTAGTCTGATTTCAGTTTTCACTGAATTATCATCTTGGAGGTAACCTTTAGCAAAGGGTGTACCTTCAATCTCTACTAAAGTACCTTTTTTTAAGAAATCTAAAATTCTAAGATTAGCGCCTTCTTTTTTCCAAATAGTGCAATTAACCCATGTCGTTTTGGTGCGTTGAGTACCTGTTTTTTTGTCTCTCCAGTTCTTGTTGTGTGCAACAGGGAAATTAATTGCTATGACACCGTTCTCCATGTTTCTTGTTGTTGCATCTTTACCTAAGTTACCTATAAGTCTTGTTTCGAATACTGTTGCCATAGTTTTTGTGTAAATGTGTATGTGTAATTATCTATAAATATATAAATAAAAAGTGATAATCTTAAACAAATTAATGTTAAATGATTTAAAGGGTTATTCAAATTGTATGATATAAGCATCACGATATCCTTTGGTTTGAACAGATTTTTGTGCTTTTTTTGCTTCTTTTTTAGTCTTAAATGGTCCAATGAAGTATTTGTACTTATACATACTTTTGCTATTTACTTTTGTGCGTTCAACTTCAAAGCCTAATCGTTTAAACTCTGAAATAGTTGTTTCTAAAGGATCAATTGATGACATTAATTGTACTTTGTATGATACTCCATTTGTAATATTTTTATTTTTTTTGTTAGATTTTGAGAAATTTATTTTTGGGTGCTTCTGTTTTAAAAATGTTCTACAGGCCCTAAATATAGCTGAAGCAATAATCTCTTGCCCATAGGCAGAATTTAAATAATTAGCTTCAGATGTATGTGTTAAAAAGCCACACTCAATTAATACAGTAGGCATTTTTGTAAATTTTAATATTTGTAAAGAATGTCCAATGTCTGCAACGGTTTTAATTCCTCTACTTTTTCTACCTGCTCTGTTTTTGAATTGCTTTTCAATAAGTTGAGCAAGTTTATAGCTTGATTTGGAGCTAAAACCATGAATATGAGTTTCTGTTCCGTAGGCTGAAGTGTTTTCAGATCCATTGCAATGAATACTTAAAGTATAGTCAACTTTACTTGAATTTGCCATTTCAACTCTTTTATCTAGTGAAGGGTATGTGTCACTAGTTCGTGTATAGAGTACTTTTACATTTGACAAATTATGTTCTAAGTAGTGTCCTAGTTTTTTTGAAATTAGTAAATTGATTTGTGCTTCAGTCATTAAACCTTTAATTTTTGACAAGTGTCCAGGGTCTTTTCCTCCATGTCCAGGGTCTATTAAAATTGTAATAGAAAGACTATTAAATGTTATAAAAATAAGTGTTAAGAATGATAATATATATTTATGTAATGACATGATATCTATTTTAATAAGGTAAAAATAACAATTCAAACTACATACTTTTGTTATTAATCAATCATTAATTCAATGTCAAATGTTAAAAACATGTGGTTATATTTGTAGTTATGGCAACTTCTGTACCAATAAAATATAAAAAAATCTGGGCTCACGTATATGTTTTAGTGGGTATTGTATGTGTAATTATTTTTGTAATAGGTTTTTTTGTGATGAAAGATTTCATTAATCTGCTTTATTGTTTTGCAGCTGTAATTCCAATATATTTTGGGTTTAAGATGAAAAAATCAGCTTACGCTTTAGTATCAAAGGATGAAATTTTGGTGTTTGGTTTGTTTGGAGAGTTAAAACATCTGTATAAGTGTGTTGATGATTCAGTTTTTATTAGAAAAGGAAATAAAATATATATTCAAAATAAAGGAGAATTAACAAAATTGAAATTAAATAATTGGTTTGTAAATAGGGATGATTGGAATGAAGCTATGAGTTTGCTAAATTAGCTTAGCAATAGTTTCATGTATAATAATTAATAGTCAATTAAAAAGTAGTGAATTATTAAGATAATATTATTAAATTTACACCATTCAATAAGTGTGGTTAGTCCACAATCTATGTTTTAATAAGTAAGGAATGAAAACAGTACAGTATAGAGAGGCATTACGTGAAGGGATGTCTGAAGAGATGAGAGCTGATAAAAATGTATTTTTATTAGGAGAAGAAGTAGCAGAGTACAATGGGGCTTATAAAGTTTCTCAAGGTATGCTTGATGAGTTTGGTTCAAAAAGAGTTATTGATACACCTATAGCCGAACTTGGATTTACTGGAATAGCTGTAGGTGCAGCTATGAATGGCTTACGTCCTATTGTTGAATTTATGACTTGGAATTTTGCAATTCTTGCAGCAGATCAAATTATAAATGAAGCAGCCAAAATCTTACAAATGTCAGGAGGACAAATTTCTTGTCCAATTGTGTTTAGAGGTGGTAATGGTACGGCCGGTCAATTAGGTGCTACTCATTCACAAGCATTTGAATCTTTTTATGCAAATGTTCCAGGGTTAAAGGTAGTAACACCTTCAACACCTTATGATGCTAAAGGATTGATGAAAGCAGCAATTAGAGATAACGATCCTGTGTTAATTATGGAATCAGAAAAAATGTATGGAGACAAAGGTGAGATACCTGAAGGAGAATACATTGTACCAATTGGTGTAGCAGATATTAAAAGAAAAGGAACAGATGTTACTATTGTGTCTTTTGGTAAAATTATCAAAGAAGCACATAAAGCAGCTGATGAATTAGAAAAAGAAGGTATTTCTGTTGAAATTATAGATTTACGTTCAGTTCGTCCAATTGACTACGGATGTGTTGTTAATTCAGTTAAAAAAACAAACAGATGTGTTGTTGTTGAAGAGTCTTGGCCTATAGCATCTATTGCTTCTGAAATTGCCTACCACTTACAAAATTATGCGTTTGATTATTTAGACGCACCAGTAAAAAGGGTAATGCAGTCAGACACTCCATTTCCTTTTTCACCTCCATTAATGGAAGAAGCGTTGCCGAATGTAAAAAGAATTATAGCTGCTGTAAAATCTACAATGTATAGATAAAGTTTTTAAATATTTAATAATAAATAAATCTCTGGCCTTAAAAAGGCTAGAGATTTTTTTTGTTTTATGAGGACTATAAATAATAATATTTAGTATCTTACGGCTATGCGAAAATTAGTACTTTTATTTTTAGTGTTAAGTCCAATAGTTTTGTTTGCTCAAGTACCAAGTCAAATAGGTGCAAGAGCTAATGGGTTAGCAAATTCAACATTAGTATTATCGGATGTTTGGGCTGTTAAAAACAATATTGGAGCAATTGGTGATTTAGATAAAACTGAAATAGGTTTTGCATTTCAAAATAAATATTTTGTTAAAGAATTTTCTAATCAATCTTTAGCTGTTAATTACGCATCTAAAAAAGGAAGTTTTGGTTTCTATTTTCAACAAGCAGGCTCGTCTTTGTATCGTGAGATTAGTACGGGATTAGGATATGGTATGAAATTAAATCATAATTTCTCAGCAGGTATTTCACTAAATTATCATAGAATAGGGTTTGGCGATATTTATGGAGCAACAGGTTCTGTTTCAGCTTCTGTAGGGTTGAAATATAAATTAAATAAAAATGTTGAATTTGGTGCAAATGCTTCAAATATAAATAGAGCTGTAATAACAGAAGTAGAGGATGAAAGATTTCCAACCGTTTTTGGGTTAGGTATGAGGTATATATTTAGTGATAAAGCATTTTGGACAATTGAAGTTGAAAAAGATATTTTACACCCTTTGAATGTAAAATCAGGATTAGAGTTAAAGGCACATGAAATGTTAGTGTTAAGAGTAGGGATGAATACATACCCTTTTCAAACAGCATTTGGTGCGGGAATTAATTTTAAAAAATGGAGATTAGATTTAGCTGCTAATTGGCATTCTACTTTAGGTATTAATCCATCAGCAGGTTTGGTATATCAATTTTAAATGAAGTATTTTTTTATAATCATAATCGTTTTTTGTAATATTTTATCTTTCGCACAAGAGGATGAAAGAAATACTATTATTGAAAAAAGAATTGAATTTATTGGTGAAAGCCTAGAAGATTCGGATGTTGATTTTACGACTTACTTAGAAGAATTATACTTTTTTTATGATAATCCAATTAATTTGAACCAAACCAGTTTTGATGAATTATCAAGATTGAATCTATTAACAGATGTTCAAATTATTTCAATTTTAGATTATCAACGTAAATTTGGTGAAATCTTAACTATTTATGAATTAAAAGCAGTTCAAGAAATGGATCAAGACGTAATAGATAGAATAATCCCTTTTGTATCAGCTGGTGAAGCAAGAGAATATAAGTTAAAGCTGAAAAATATATTAAAGTATGGTCGAAATGATGTTATTATTAGATACCAAAGAGGATTACAGACAAAAGAAGGGTATGTGCCAAAATCAGATTCCATTTTAGAAGCAAGCCCAAATAAACAATACTTAGGTAGCCCCGACAAAATTTATGCACGATATAAGTTTTCATATAAAGATAAAATTAGTTGGGGGATTACAGCGGAAAAAGATGCTGGAGAACAATTTTTTAAAGGAGCTCAATCTAAAGGATTTGATTTTTATTCAGCGCATTTAATGATAAAAGATTTAGGAATTGTTAAAAAAGTAGTAATAGGTGATTTTCATGCTAATTTTGGACAAGGGTTAACTATGTGGTCAGGTTTTAATATGGGTAAATCGGCAGATGTACTTAATGTTAAACGATATGCAAGAGGTTTAAAAAAATATTCGTCAGTGAATGAATCAAATTTCATGCGTGGAGTAGGCGTAACTCTTCAAAAAAATAAATTTGATTTAACAGCTTTTGCTTCACATAAACGAATTGATGCAAATATCAATGTGTCAGATACATTATTTGGTGACGGAGATGGAGGGATTACTTCTTTTCAATCAACAGGGTTTCATAGAACACCAGGAGAAATTGAAGACATTGATGCAGTGAAACAAACAATATTTGGTGGAGCAGCTCATTATTCAGGGGATGATTTAAAAGTAGGGATTGTAGGTGTTTCTACGATTTATGATATACCATTAAAAGAATCATCACAAACATATACACAATATAAGTTTAATGGTACATCTGGTTTTAGTGTTGGCGTAAATTATTTATATTTCAAAGGTAAAACATCATTTTTTGGAGAAGTAACCACATCTCAAAATTTAAGTTTAGTCACCTTAAATGGTGTAACATGGCATGCCGACCCCAGATTAGATATTGTTTTACTACACAGGTATATCGATAAAAAAAATCAAGCTATCTATTCAGCTCCATTTGGAGGTGCTACTTCAAATGAAAATGGATTGTATGTTGGTGTTAAAGCAAAAATATCTAAAAAGTTTAATGTTTCAGCTTACTATGATCAATTTACACATAGTTGGTTAAAATGGTCAACAGATGGCCCTTCTCACGGTAGAGAGATTTTTGTACAAGCGGATTATAAAATCAATTATAATGCAAGTATGTATGTAAGGTTAAAAAATAAAATTACACAACGTGATACAAAAAATGATGTTGTAGGAATAGATGATCAAGTATTTATTAATAAAACAACATTAAGATTACATTATTCTCAACGAATTTCAAAACAAGTAACTTTAAAAAGTAGAATTGAAGGCGTAACGTTTATCTACGATAAAGAAAAATCAAACGGTTTATTATTGTATCAAGATTTAATATATAAATTTAAAAAAATCCCTTTGAAATTATCGGCAAGATATGCCATTTTTGATACAGATAACTATGATACAAGGTTGTATGCTTATGAAAATGATTTGTTATACCTATTTAGCATTCCATCATATTATGGTCAAGGAATTAGAACTTATGTGATGGCTAAATATGATTTCGGAAAACAAATTGATTTATGGGTGCGTTGGGGGATGTTTTCGTATGCAAATACAACGGAAATTTCTTCAGGACTTGAAAAGGTAGAAGGTTCATTGAAATCAGATATTAAAATTCAATTGAAAATTAGGTTTTGATGAGTATAATTTCAAAACTTTTCACACCTCCTAAATCAAATTATACTAATTATTATAAAATAGCAAATTATGAAATTACTTGGAAGGTGCAAGTCTTTTTATCAATTTCGTTGTTCCCAACTACAATAACGTATTATTTTTTTGATAATAATGCGTTTTATCCAGCATTATATGCTTTTGTAACTAATTGGATAATGTTATTTTGGCTTTTTAAAAAGAAAGATTATATAATTTGTGGTACAGGTCATATTGTTCATGCTGTTCTTTTTTTAGGTGCAGAAATGATTATAAAAAAAGATGCCTTGCATTTAATTGAGTTTCCTTGGTTTTTTGTATTTTCTCTTTTTGCCCTTTTAGTCTTAGGAAAAAAAATTGGAAGTATTGTTTCTGGAATATCTTTTATATTTATTATTATATATTCTTTGTTTTTCTTTACAGATAACATGAGTGAAATATTGGCAGAAATAACCTATCTACATCTTATTGTAGTTATACTGAATCTTTTAATGGGAGGATTGATTATGATATTTTTAGTTTTAGAGTTTAAATCGACAAGAGCCTATGCCGAAAAAAAATATCAAAAAGCAAATATTGAATTAATTGATAAAAATAAGTTGATAGAAGCTCAAAATGATGAGAAAACGATTATGTTAAAAGAAATACATCATAGAGTGAAAAATAATCTACAAGTTGTTTCAAGTATGGTGAGGTTGCAATCTTTTGAAACGGAAGATGTAAAAGCAAAGAAGATGTTTGACTCAACAGTAAGTAGAATTATAGCTATGGCATTGATACATGAAAAAATGTATCAAAATGATAATTTGTCAAAAATAAATTTAGAAAATTACCTCAAAAGCTTAGCTACTGATATTTTGAGGGCTAATCATATAAATAAAGAAGTTGAGTTTAGTATATCTTCTGAATTAGAAATTATAGGCAATAGAACAATTGTACCTTTGGCTTTAATATTTAATGAGCTGATTTCAAATTCATTAAAGCATGCTTTTATTGGGGAAGAATATGACTCAAAAAAATGTGAGATAAAATCATATATTAAAATGATAGATAATGATATGTTTACAATCCAATATCAAGATAATGGTGTTTGGTCTGATAAAAAGAAAGAGTCATCATTTGGTTTAGAATTAATAGAAACTTTTACTGAACAACTGGAAGGTGAAATGTCTAAAAGTTCAACATTAGAAGGTACAACCTATATTTTTAAATTAAAAAACATTGATTAATATGATTTTTAAAGCACCAAAGTCTAAATATAAATATCTTTTTGGGCAATCTATGTTTGAAACCATTTGGAATATTTTTCTGCTACTTACAATTTTCTTTTTTGTAATGGCTATTAAACATGTTTTTACACATAATCCTAACCTTTATACGTTTATAGCTGCCTCATTGATGTCTTTTATTTCGTTAATTATATTAAAAAAGACAGGTAAGTATCATATTCCTGCCATTTTTGGCTCAGTATTAGGCTCTGTT